>OGJJ01000016.1_pt1 | contig 125445 bp, 106 predicted proteins | sample 1572081 | NCBI WGS metagenome assembly OGJJ01 (sample SAMEA2582122, study PRJEB24529) | metagenome | biome: Human gut stool | place: China | collected 2011
AGAACCAAGAACGACTTTCTTCGCTACTTAAATCAGGTTTACCATTCACGGCTTTTGCATAGGGATCGAGCATTAATTTATTCGGGTTGGCAAATTCGCCGTGAATACGAAAACCATATTCCATACCAGTTTTCACGCCAGTTACTGCCAAATGCCACACATTTTCAGTACGCACCATTGGCAAGCACATTTCTTGATTTTTTTCGTCAAAAAGACAAAGCTCCACGCCTGTCGCTGCCGTAGAAAACAGGGCGAAATTGGTAATTTGTACACCGTTTTCGACCGCTTGTAAGTATCCCATTGGAATAGGATTGCCGTTGTTGTAGATTTTGAACATATTTTTTATCGCTTTTGTAGGGGCAAACTACATTTGCCCTAAAACATCGGTGGTTTATCAGGGCGAATGTAATTCGCCCCTACATTTATCTATTCGGATTATTTCGCCTTCAATCTCAAATAAACCGTTGCTAACGGCGGAATGGACACTGAAATTGAATTTTCTCGTCCGTGGCTTTCGATTTTTTCACTTGCGACACAACCAAAATTGCCCACATTTGATCCTTGGTAATACATTGAATCGGTATTCAAAATTTCTTCATATTCGCCCGCAATATTCACGCTGATGCGATAGTCGTGGCGAGGCACAGGGGTAAAGTTACTGATGACAATAATGCGTTCTCCGTTTGAACTGCGACGTTCAAAGGCGAACACAGAATTTTCCGCATCATCAACGACAAGCCAATCAAAACCCTCAGGCGAGTTGTCGAGTTCAAAGAGCGGTCGATTTTTTTGATAAATTTGATTGAGGTCTTTAACCAGCTTCAACACACCTTTGTGCCAGCCTCCGCCAATATTTTCATCAAGCAAGAACCAGTCCAAACTTTCTTCGTAATTCCATTCTCTGCCTTGGGCAAATTCATTCCCCATAAAGAGCAATTTTTTACCTGGATACCCCCACATATAACCGTAATATGCACGCAAGTTAGCAAATTTTTGCCACGTATCTCCTGGCATCTTGTCAAGAAGTGAATATTTACCGTGAACTACTTCATCGTGAGAAAGTGGCAGCACAAAATTTTCGCTATATTGATATACCATTCCAAAGGTCATTTTGTTGTGATGATATTGGCGGTAAATTGGGTCAAGCTGCATATAGGCGAGCGTATCGTTCATCCAGCCCATATTCCATTTGAAATTGAAACCTAATCCGCCGTTTTCGCTTGGGTGAGTTACGCCTGCAAAAGAAGTTGATTCTTCCGCAATGGAAATTGCCCCCGCCATTTCGCTGTGAATTTTCCAGTTGGTATGTTTTAAAAATTCAATGGCTTCTAAATTTTCACGTCCTCCATATTGATTTGGAATCCACTCGCCTTCCGCACGGCTGTAATCGCGGTAGATCATTGAAGCCACAGCATCCACACGAATACCATCTACACCAAAGCGTTCAAGCCAATACAGTGCATTACTGGATAAGAAATTTTTGACTTCATTACGCCCATAGTTATAAATCAAGGTATTCCAATCTTGATGATAGCCTTCGCGTGGGTCAGCATATTCGTAAAGTGCTGTGCCATCGAAAGCACTCAAGCCGTGAGTATCACTTGGGAAATGCCCCGGCACCCAATCTAAAATCACGTTGATGCCTGCTTCGTGAGCACGTTTTACTAAACGGCGAAATGCCTCAGGCGAACCAAAGCGACTGGTTGGCGAATAAAGTCCAAGTGGTTGATAACCCCAAGAACCATCAAACGGAAATTCAGAAAGCGGCAAAAATTCTATATGGGTAAAGCCCATCTCTTTTACATAAGGGATTAATTCATCAGCAATTTGATCGTAATCTAGCCAAAAATTGTTTTCTAAATTACGACGCCAAGATCCTAAATGTACTTCATAAATGGAAATCGGTTGGTTCGCTTGATTGGCTTTTTTGCGTGCTTCCGTCATTTCCACTACATTTGGCAAGGCACTGACTTGAGAAGCCGTATCAGGGCGAAGTTGCGAACTAAAAGCATAAGGATCCGCTTTCAAACGAAGATTGCCGTAGCAATCAATCAATTCAAATTTATAAAGCTGACCAAGACTAACTTTCGGTAGGAACAATTCCCAAACGCCACTTTTTGGGTGGAAACGCATCGGGTGGCGGCGACCGTCCCAATAGTTGAAATCGCCCACAATAGAAACGCGTCTTGCATTAGGTGCCCACAAACGGAAATTTACCCCGCTCACACCATCACATTCCATAAAATGTGCACCAAGCACTTCATACGGGCGAAGCATCGAACCTTCAGCAAGTAGCCATTGCTCTAAATCGTCAATCATCGGATGGAAGCGGTAAGGGTCTTCCACAATCTGCACATCGTGCCCCCAATGCACTTCAAGCTGATAAGTAAAAAACTCACGGCAATTCGGCACTACGCTCGCAAAGAAACCGCGATCGTCCAAGCGGTCTAATTCTGTGATGGTTTTACCACTTTCACGTGCAATCACTTTTACTTGATTGGCATCGGGTAACAAGGCTCGGATTTCAATACCACGGTCTGTTTCGTGCATGCCGAGCACGGAAAAAGGATCAGAATGGGTTGCATCAAAAAAAGCATCAATAACAGATTGGGCAATGAGTTGAGTCATAAAAACCTCACAATAGACGAGTGGCATGAACGAAAAACACGATAGGGATGAAAGGGAAGATAGAAATGAAGGCAAGCGGTCAAGTTTTGCCAAAATATTGCAAAAGGTTGAGAAACATTGCCTTCATTGGATGGCGGTTTTTGAGCAAACAAGCATGACGAAAACGTTTGCTTAAAAGAACCAGAAAAAGAGAATCCGCCTTCCTCATTAAGTGGCTTTGTGGAAACTTCCCTATCAAAAAATATGCTTTCCAGTGTCATGCGTTTAAAAATTTACCAATTTTTAGTTAATTTGAATTCTAGGCTTAAACAAAATAAATACAATGACTTTTGTTAAAAAGCGTGATCTCTGTCAAGAAATTTTTGGAATATCGTATAAATTTTCGGCATAGATTGCTATTCGTGCTAATCACAATATAATGAAACCATTTTTAACTTTAGAAAACGACAGAAAACTTAGAGAAAATGGAACAAAAATCTCCTTTAATCGCACTCGTTGCAGGTGAGGTCTCAGGCGATATTTTAGGTGCTGGCTTAATTAATGCACTAAAATTACACTATCCAAATGCACGCTTTATTGGTGTAGCGGGCGAGCAGATGAAAAAATCGGGTTGTGAAACTTTATTTGAGATGGAAGAGCTTTCCGTGATGGGCTTGGCAGAAGTGTTGAAGCATCTGCCACGCTTACTCAAACGCCGAAAGCAAGTGATTGAAACAATGCTTGAAATGAAACCTGATGTGTTTATCGGCATTGATGCCCCTGATTTTAACCTCACCGTGGAGGAAAAACTCAAGGCAAACGGTATCAAAACGATTCACTATGTCAGCCCTTCTGTTTGGGCGTGGCGACAAAATAGGGTACATAAAATCAAACGTGCGACTGATTTAGTGCTAGCATTTTTACCGTTCGAAAAAGCTTTTTACGATAAATTCGACACGCCTTGTCGTTTTATCGGTCATACGATGGCAGATGCGATAGCCTTAAAACCTAACCGAACAGAGGCTTGTGAAAAGCTCGGTTTAGATGAAAGAAAACGCTATGTGGCTATTTTGATAGGTAGTCGTGGTAGCGAAATCCAATTCTTGGCAGAGCCTTTTTTAAAAACCGCTCAACTGTTAAAAGAGAAGCATCCAGATTTGGAATTTCTTGTGCCGATGGTGAATGAAAAACGCCAAGCACAGTTAGAAGAGATTAAAGCAAATATTGCTCCAGAATTGGAACTGCATATTTTGCAAGGGCAAGCTCGCCAAGCGATGATCGCTGCAGAATGTACATTACTGGCTTCTGGTACGGCAGCATTAGAAGCAATGCTCTGTAAATCGCCGATGGTGGTGGGGTATAAAATGAAACCACTGACCTATTGGCTTGCGAAAAAATTGGTCAAAACCGAGTATATCTCTTTGCCAAATTTACTTGCAAATGCACCGCTTGTCCCAGAGATGATTCAAGAAGAGTGTAATCCTGATAACCTTGCGTGGTCGCTCAATCATTATTTAAGCGATGATATGGAGAGTTTAAAACAAAAAAATGAACTCAAGCATCATTTTACGGACTTACATAAACTGATCCAATGCGATGCGGATGCACAGGCAGCACAAGCTGTGGTTGATGTGTTGGAACAAAAATAACAAGCGGTCAAATTTATTCATTATTTTACAAATTAACAAAGGAACCCATTCAATGTGGAAAGACATTTTACTTAACTACGGCATTTTCTTATTAGAACTTCTCACTATCTTCGGCGTAGTTGCTGTGATTGTGATGATTATTTTAGAAAGCAAAAAGCATCCAGAAAACGGCACAATCGTGCTAACTGATTTTTCTGAAAAATATAAAGAAGAGAAAGAATCGCTTGAAGCTTTTTTCCTTAGTGGAGAAGAGCTAAAACAAAAAGAGAAAGCCGAGAAAAAAGAGGCAAAAGCGAAAGCGAAGGCAGAGAAAAAACGCATTAAAGAGGGCGAAAAAAAGTCAGATGAAGAGAAAAAGCCTCGCTTATTCGTATTAGATTTTAACGGAGATGTGCACGCTCACGCTGTAAGTGCTTTACGCCGTGAAATTACTGCTGTGCTTTCGATTGCGAAACCAGAAGATGAAGTGTTGCTTAAACTCGAAAGCCCTGGCGGTGTTGTACATGGCTATGGATTAGCGGCTTCTCAATTACAACGCTTGCGTGAGCGTAATATTCCGCTGACGGTAGCCGTCGATAAAGTTGCTGCAAGTGGAGGCTATATGATGGCGTGTGTCGCAAATAAAATTGTTTCTGCACCTTTTGCGATTATCGGTTCTGTGGGCGTAGTGGCTGAAGTGCCAAACATTCACCGCTTGCTCAAAAAACACGATGTCGATGTAGATGTAATGACGGCGGGCGAATTTAAACGTACTGTGACTTTTATGGGGGAAAACACCGAAAAAGGTAAACAAAAATTCCAACAAGAGTTAGAGGAAACCCACCAGTTATTCAAGCAATTTGTGCGTGAGAACCGCCCACAATTAGATATTGAAAAAATTGCAACGGGTGAGCACTGGTTCGGCAAGCAAGCACTTGAACTGAATTTGATTGATGAGATTTCAACCAGTGATGATTTGCTTGTGAAAGCAGTTGAAAACAAAGAAATTATTGAAATCAAATATAAAGAGAAGAAAAATCTGACCAAACGCATTGGCTTACAGATGGAGGAGTCGATTGGTAATGTGATTACTAAGCTCGTGAATAAACGAGTAAATGTAATGTAGTCTTTTACTTTTGTTAGATATAGGACGTTTCAAAATGCTAACATCGTTGAAACGTCCAATTAAATTTAAAACCCTCTTTCAATAATCACACCAACACTACTTGCTTGTGCTACGGCTTTAGGCTTGTGCAATTTGATTCGTAATTTTTGAATGCCGTAAGTTTCTTGCAATAAATTTGCCACTTGATGAGCAACTGTTTCAACCAGTTTGAAAGGTCTTCCTTCCACGAAATGTAAAATTCGCTCTGAGACTTCGGCATAATTTAAGCAATATTGCACATCATCGGTTTCCACCGCTTTGCTGAAATCCCAATAGAGTTCAATATCAAATACAAGGCGTTGTTTGATGGTGTGCTCCCAATCATAAGCACCGATGGATGCAAAAGCGGTAAGTTCGTGAATAAAAACTTTATCAAGCATTGGATTTTCCTTATTTTATTCTACTTTTATTATGTAGATAATGCGGTAAAATAGCGACAATATAACACAAAGATAAGGAAAAATATGACACTTACTGCGTATTTAATGATTTTCGGAACTTATTTGCTCGGTTCAGTATCAAGTGCGATTATTTTTTGCCAATTAGCAGGCTTGCCTGATCCGCGTGAAAATGGTTCGAGAAATCCTGGTACAACAAATGTACTACGCATAGGGGGGCGTCTTTCTGCTCTTGGGGTGCTGCTATTTGATGTGTTAAAAGGAATGTTGCCTGTTGCTCTTGCTTTACGTTTTGGATTAGAACCAAGCGAAATAGGTTTTATTGCATTAGCGGCTTGTTTAGGGCACGTTTTTCCTATTTTTTTCCGTTTCCGTGGTGGAAAAGGGGTTGCAACTGCATTAGGAACACTGATTCCTTTTGGAATGGAAATTTCAGGGTTATCACTTGCAACTTGGCTGATAACTTTCCTCGTTTTTCGCTACTCTTCATTAAGTGCAGTTATTACAGCTCTTATTTTGCCTGCTTTTGTGTGGTGGTATAAACCTGAATTTACGTTCCCTGTTGCACTGGTTTGTTGCTTATTGGTTTATCGTCATCATGATAATATTCAACGTTTATGGAGAGGTCAGGAAGATAGGATTAGATTTAAATCTACTTAATAATAAAAAGACGGGATTTCTCCCGTCTAACAAGGTTTTAGTTAGTGTGTTTTATGACTTGTACTATAAAGTACTTTATCTGTGTAAGCCAATGCAATTGCAGAAACTAAGAAACCTAAGTGTAGGAGTAATTGCCACATCATTGTTTTTTCAGGCATATTGTTGGCATTTACAAATGTTTGTAAAAGATGAATAGATGAAATACTGATAATCGACATTGAAAGTTTTACTTTTAATACCGTTGCATTTACGTGACTTAACCATTCTGGTTGATCAGGGTGATTTCTTGTTCTCAATTTTGAAACAAAGATTTCATAACCACCGATTGTTACCATTACTAATAAATTCGCAATCATGACTACATCAATTAGATTTAAGACTGCTAACATAATGGTGTTAGAATCCATTTCGTTAATATTTGTAATTAATTGCCATAGCGATTTCATAAATTTATAGGCATAGATGCCTTGCACTACAATTAATCCTAAATAAATGGGTAATTGTAACCAGCGACTCATAAAAATAAGTTTACTAATTGAATTAGCTTGAGCATTATATTTTACATAAGGATCATTGTTTTTCTGTTCTTCCATAAGTTCCTACTTACATCATTAACTAGAATATACTTTGCTTGAAAAGCGTATTTTTTTCGCTTCACAGCGGTTTTCTATTACATCTTGGTCAGACATATAAGCATAACGGCAAAGACTTTTATAGTATTGAATTTCATCTTTCGTTAAGGGTCTTTGAGCCCCTAAACGTAATTCTTCTTCAGTAAAGTTACTGACAAGTTGACCATTCTCATAAATACCCGTGTGATTATTTTTAGATATTTTCTCAACTGAATGATTTTCTTTATTTTCTGTTGTATCAATATGTTTATCTGCTATTTTTTTATCAGGCTGATTCTTATCTTTTAATTTGGTGTTTTTGACTATAGCTTCTTTTTTTACAGCATCTTTTTTAGATTGCTTAGTTATTTTTTGACTATTTTGGGGCAGTTCATTTTTTTGCACTAATGCACTAACTTTAGCACCCGATTTTATTTCTGGTTTAACAGAAAGTTTTGTTTCTAGTTGGGCTACTTTATTAGGATTTTCTTTTTTTATTTCAGAAGATTTTTCTACAGGTGCAATATTGGTTTCAGATGTTATTGGGGATTTTTGTGGTTCTTTTTCTGATATTGATTGATTAACAGAGAGCGACTCATTCACTATTTCTTTATGAATAGCCTCTTTGGATGGTTTAGTTTCTTCTATACCTTTAGTTTCCTCAGACAACAGATCTTTTTGAGATTTTACATCTTCTTTGTTTTTTTCTACCGCTTGCAACGTTTTTTCTTCTGCATTCGTTGTTACAGATTGTTGTGTATCTGAAGGATTCTGTTGTAATCTTGATTCAATTGAACGATCACAAGCAACAAGCAAGGCTATCCCCACTCCGCCTAAAACTAACATTTTTTTCATTTTATATCCTTTAAACTGTAAAAAATAAAATGAGCCAAAAACGACTCATTTTATAATATTTTTTAACGCATTGTAACAAATTCTTCTGAACCTGTTGGGTGAATCGCCACGGTGTTATCAAAGTCTGCTTTGGTTGCTCCCATCTTGATTGCTACCGCAAAGCCTTGGATCATCTCATCAACCCCAAAGCCGATACCATGTAAACCGACCACTTTCTCTTCTGGTCCAACACACACTAACTTCATTCGGCAAGGTTGGCGATGTTGCGTAACCGCTGTGTACATCGCAGTGAACGATGATTTATACACTTTCACATTCTCTGCGCCATATTGCTCAATCGCTTGTGGTTCGGTTAAACCCACTGTACCGATTGGTGGATGACTAAATACTACGGTTGGCACCAGGTTGTAATCTAAGTGTTCATTCGGTTTATTGTTGAATAAACGCTCAGATAAACGGCGACCCGCAGCTACTGCAACTGGCGTTAATTCAATACCACCTTCGATAATATCACCCACCGCATAAATGCCTTCTACATTAGTGTTTTGGAATTTATCGACAATAATTTGACCACGCTCATTTGTTTTCACACCTGTTACCTCAAGGTTGATCACATCTGTTGCAGGTTCTCGACCGATTGCCCAAATAAGGCTATCTACTGTCGTTTCTCGACCATCTTTGAGTTTTAATGTGAGGGAACCATCCGCATTTTTTACTACTTTCTCTGGCAGTGCGTGTGTATGTAAATGAATGCTATCTTGTTCCATCACTTGCATCAATGCTTCTAAAATATAAGGATCTTGACTACGTAATGGTGCATGTTGGCGGACAAACAAATGCGTTTCTGTTCCTAAGCTATTAAACACGCCTGCGATTTCTACCGCAATGTAACCAGCTCCTACAACCGCTACACGTTTTGGCAACGAATTTAATGCAAAGACACTATCTGAAGTGATACCATATTCAGCCCCTTCAATGGCAGGAATACTTGGACGACCACCCGTAGCAATTAAGATATGATCTGCGGTGACTAATTCAGTTGAACCGTCTGTATAAGTGACTTCAATTGTTTTCGCATCTTTAAAACGAGCAAAACCGTTTAACACCTCTACATTGTTTTTTGATAATACGTTGTTGTATGATGTGTGAATTCGGCTGATATATGCTTGGCGGCTTTCTACCAATTTCGCATAGTCAAAGCCTTTCACTTCCACATCAAAGCCATAATCTGGTGCATATTGGTTGATTGCATCTGCAATATGAGCACCGTAGAACATCACTTTTTTCGGCACACAGCCCACGTTTACACAAGTTCCGCCTAAGTGTTTCGCTTCGATAATCGCACATTTTTTACCATAGCTTGCCGCACGGTTGATAGAAGCAATACCGCCTGAACCGCCGCCGATAGCAACATAATCGTAATGTTTAGTCATTTTTTATTCCTTATTGATAAAATAAAAGCGGTCTGATTTTAACCGCTTTTTGCAAAAATGTATTGAATTATTGTGATAGGTTACCAGCCTAAATATTCTGACGAGGCACAGAGTTGGCGTAGCCAAATTGTCGCCACGCTTCATAAACGACCACCGCAACTGAGTTCGATAAATTCATACTGCGGCTATCTTTACACATCGGAATACGAATTTTTTGAGACATCGGTAGCGTGTCTAAAATAGCTTTAGGAATCCCCCTACTTTCAGGACCGAACATCAAAAAATCGCCTAGTTCATACTGCACATCGCTATGATTTGGCTCACCTTTTGTGGTTAAAGCAAAAAGACGTTTTGGCTTCGCCGTTGCTAAGAAATCTTCAAAATTTTTATATTTTTTGATGTCTACAAACTCGTGATAATCCAAGCCTGAACGTTTTAACTTTTTATCATCCCACGTAAAACCAAGCGGTTCAATCATATGTAAACGGAAACCACAGTTAGCACAAAGTCGGATAATATTCCCGCTATTTTGCGGAATTTCGGGTTCATACAACACAATATCTAACATATTTTCCTCTACTTAATCTGGGTTTCAATAATGCCACCACCTAAGCAAACTTCGCCTAAATAGAACACTGCGGATTGTCCTGGCGTAACTGCAATTTGTGGTTCATCAAAAATCACTTTGATGGTATCGTCATCAAGCGGTTGAATTTCACACGGAATATCCGCTTGGCGGTAACGCGTTTTCACTGTGCAGCGTAAGTTTTCACGCAGCGGTTGCATATCTACCCACGTCAATTGTGAAGCAATTAAACCTGTGGAAAGCAAGGCGGAATTATCATGACCTTGTGCAACTACTAATACATTATTGATTAAATCTTTTTCAACTACATAGAACGGATCTTCGCTTAAGCCTTTCACACCGCCAATACCTAAACCTTTGCGCTGCCCTAGGGTGTGATACATTAAGCCATCGTGGCGACCAATTACTTTTCCGTCCACGGTGCGAATTTCACCTGGTTGAGCAGGCAGAAAGCGGGCTAGAAAGTCTTTAAATTTGCGTTCGCCGATAAAGCAGATCCCTGTGGAATCTTTTTTCTTCGCCGTAGCTAAACCAAGATCTTCAGCAATTTTGCGCACAGTCGGCTTTTCAATTTCACCCACTGGAAACAAACTTTGCCCAATCTGTTTTTTATTTAACGCATAGAGAAAGTAACTTTGGTCTTTATTTTCATCTAAACCACGTAATAATTGTGCATTGACATCGTCCCCACTACGGCGAACATAATGCCCAGTGGCAATATAATTTGCCCCTAAATCTTCAGCCGCATACTCTAAAAAGGCTTTGAATTTGATCTCTTTGTTGCACAAAATATCAGGGTTCGGCGTGCGACCTGCTTTATATTCACTTAAAAAATGCTCGAATACGTTATTCCAGTATTCCGCTGCAAAATTAATTTTGTGTAGCTTCATACCAAGTTTATCCGCTACCGCTTGTGCATCGGCTAAATCTGCCGCAGCGGTGCAGTAATCCGTGTCATCATCTTCTTCCCAGTTTTTCATAAACAAGCCTTCGACTTGGTAGCCTTGTTGTTGCAGAATAAACGCAGAAACGGAGGAATCGACCCCGCCAGACATACCGATAATCACTTTTTTCTTGGCATTTTCGGCAAGTTGTTCAGGGGGTAAGGTTGGAAAGTGCTGGTTGTAAGTGTTTGAATTTAACATAGTTCTCCCGTAACTTCGGTTAAGGCGAAGCACATTTGGTTTATTAAAGTTAAAGGACTTTACGCCCTTGCCTATATATTGTCAATACGAAAACCTTGAAGGTTAAACTTCTACTATATGCTTTCTATTTTTGATAAAGAATTTTGCCTGTTTGTTTTATAGTTTCAACTAAATCTGGATTATTGATTTGATAACATCCAAACCTGTGTCTCCATATTTCTGCACTTCATCAGTTAAATAGGTGATAGATTTTTGATAGTTTTGAAAACGTTGTTTCTAACGGATATTCAGCCATACTTTAGGCTCTTTCTGCTTGTTCAACCAACCACGGACAAGGCTCAAATCTATTCCCGTAAGTTTGCTGGTGAACTTGAAGCTGTTTCACAATCTCTTTTGCACTCACTTTTTTCATATAGGCATAAATACCACCTCTGAATTGCGGGAAGCCAGTGCCGAGCACAGAAGCGACATTTCCTTCTTCAGGAGATTGGATTACTTTTTCATGCAAACACCAAGCGGCTTCGTTGATCATTCGTAAAATACATCGACGGGCGATCTCTTCTGCTTCCAAGTCATTTTGTGTGATGGTTTCCATCACGTGATAGATACTTTTATCCTCTTGCAAGCGTGTGTCATGCTTGTCATACATATAGAAGCCACGTTTGTTTTTGCAGCCTTTTCGTTCGTTGCGAATGAGCAGCTCTGCTTTAGCTGGCATTTCGAAACGTTCGCCATAGGCTTTTACTAAGGCAGGTATGGCTTTGTTTAGCACGTCTAAGCCCATTTCATCCACCATTGCAAGCGGTCCGATTTTGAAGCCGAATTCTTGTAACGAGCGGTCGATAAATTCAATCGCTTCACCATCAATCACACATTGCATCGCTTCAAGCAATAATGGCGTGAGCAAGCGGTTGATAAAATAACCTTGCGTATCAGAAACCAACAAAGGCACTTTACCTTGCTGGATCGCAAAATGGATTGCGGTGGCAATGGTGTGTTCGCACGTACCTTCGTGGGGGATAATTTCCACCAATTGCTGTTTGATTACAGGACTAAAATAGTGAAAACCGATCACATTTTCTGGACGTTTTGCCACTGATGCAATCTCTTTGATCGAAAATGTTGAGGTATTTGTTGCGAAAATAGCGTGTTCATCGTAGTAATTCTCGCTTTCTTGCAACATTCTTTGCTTAAGCTTGAGATCTTCATACACCGCTTCAATAATAAAATCGGTCGATTTCGCGGCAACTAAACGTTCGCCCCCTGTAATCAGATTCATTCGTTGGATCATCTCTCCTTCACGTAGCTGTTTTTTTTGCACCGCTTGTCGCATTAAGTCGTAGCAAGTTCGTAGTGCTTTTTGGATTTCAGAAGGGTGAATATCCTTAATTCGTACAGGAATGCGAGCGTTATTTGCGGTTAAGTAAGCAATGCCCGCTCCCATATAGCCAGATCCAAGAATACTGACCTGCAACACATCACGCACGTTACCACGAATGGCGTATTTATCTTTCATTGCCCGCTCAGTTTTCTTCAAATTCACCAATACGTTTGCGGTTTCAGTGTTGAGTAATTTAACCAATGCATCTTGTTCAAAAGTTAAACCTTGTTTGAAGTGTGGTTCTTTGAGTAGCTCAATCAATTCAATCACAGCAGGATAGTTACCGAACGTTTGTTGCCAGAGGCGATTTTCCAAGTAGTCAAGCAGTTTATTACGCAACGATGGCGTGCCTTCCAATTTTTTACGCCATTTGCGCAGGACATTTTTAGGTTTCTTGTAATCCGCTTTTGTGACTTGATTTTCCAACAAAAGCTGATAAGCCACTTCGAATAAGCGATTTGCAGGCACAGTCATATCAACCAAACCGAGTTTGAGGGCGTGCTCCACATCCACTTTTTTGCCTGAGCTGAGCATATCCGCTGCCTGATTTAAGCCAATTAAACGCGGCAGACGCTGAGTGCCACCCGCAAATGGCAAAATGCCAGAGCGAATTTGTGGCATTGCAAATTGCGTGTAAACTTCATCGGAGGCGATGCGATAATCACAGGCTAAAGCGAGTTCCAAACCTGCTCCGAAGCAATTACCATCAATAGCCGCAACTACTGGCACTTTAAGCACATTTAGTTCACGCATTACTAATTGCATTTCTTGCGAAAATTGTTTGAGCTGAGCTTCTGTTTTGCCTTGTAATACCGAAAGTTTAAAGCCTTGAATAAAGTTTTTCGGGCGAGCTGAAATAAATAAAATGCCTCGCACTTGTTGATAAATCGCTTTTCCAATCACGTTACGCAGTTCTTCTACGCAATTTTCTGGCAACCAGTTTGCATCATTTTCTGGGCTTAAAATGTTTACCACCGCAATGCGATTATCATCAACTTCAACTTGGAAAGTAGGACGGTTTATCTCGTTCATTTCGCTTTGTGCTTGTTCAATTTGATCTGTCATATCATCCTCACTTTCTATTCCGTTTCTAACACCATTGCCGCACCTAAACCGCCCAAGCCACTTGAAGCCACCAGCGATGTGCCACCACCTTTACGCTTGAGAGCGAAAAGTGATTGGATCACGGTGCGAAGACTGGTGACTGCTCGTGGGTTACCAAAGGCAATCGAACCGCCCAAATGGTTGAGCTTATTGAGATTAATTTTGCCCAAACAAGCGGTGCGATTTAGCTGAGATTTTGCAAAATTGTCCGACTCAAACAAACGAATATTCATCAGCATTTGGCTTGCTGAGGTTTCGTGAATATCAATAAAATCCATATCGGTAAGCGTTAAGCCCGCACGTTCAAGAGCAATGGAGCTAGAAATCGTTGCTCCAGCAAACATATTGTGCCAAATATCATTGCCCGTAATCGCATAACTGCGAATATAGCCCAACACCTCAAGCCCCAATGCTTTGGCTCGGCTTTCGTTCATCAACAACACCGCAGCTGCCCCGTCTACAGGTTGTGGAATATTTGCCTCAGTGACTGTTGCATAAGGCTTGTGCATAATCGGTGAAAAGCGTTGGTAATATTGTGGGCGAGTAGCCGCGTTGATTAAAGTATCTGCCACCACAAAATCGGTGTAAGGACGTGGTACAGATTGCATTACTTCCTCTTTAAACAAGCCCAGTTTCCACGCATTTGAAGCTTTTTCATTTGAGAATCGAGCGTATTCATCCTGTTCAGCACGGCTGATATTGTAGTCTTGAGCCATCTGTTCAGAGAGTTCAGCAACGGAAAGTTGTGTCGTGAAATCTTTTAAATTCACTCCATGCGGTTTGAAATCACCCCAAGAAAAATCACGAAAACGGCGAAATTTTTCATCAAGTGTTTCAGCTTTGAAAATGGATTTGAATTTATAAATTACACGAGGACTTAAGCTGATTGGAGCATTGGAAATGGAATCTGCACCACCTGCAATGCCTGCTGAAATCGAACCAGACAGAATACTTCCAGCTACATTGACTATCGCTTGCAAGCCAGAAAGACAAGAGCTACTAATACTATAAGTTTGCAGTTGTGGCATATTTAATGCGAGGGCAATTTCACGTGCTGGATTTGGAATGTCCGGTTGTTGAATAACTTGCCCAAAAACGAGCTGTTCAATTTCATTACGATCGATAGCTAACCGGCTTAAAAGTTCATTAGTTACCATCGTTCCCAAACTAGTAGCATAGGCATCTTTAAAGCCTGTATCACGACGAGCAAATGGCGTTCTAAGCCCACTGACTATCGCAATACGATCTCCTTGAGCGGTTAAAAGATGTTGTTTAGGCATAGCGTTCCTGTAGATAATGAGAAATGTTAGGCTACAAAGGTAAACATTTTAACACGGCAGTGCAGGAACAGAAAGCGACCCTCTTCACCGATATCGCATTCTTATACTTTGTAGGTAACATGAGACTAAAACCATCAAGCTTTTTTGTTCAGGTCATAAACTTTTTGAATGACGGAAATAATATGCCGTTCTCAACAAGGTTTCGGCAGCTTTCGAAGTAAGATTCCACATTTATAAACAGCTAAAAGTGCATCGTTGGCGGTAAGGTATTTTACCAACGCATGACGAATCACTTCTGTTTGTTTGGTTTGACGGTCAGGGATTGAAATAATTACCGCACTTTTAATAAGCTACTTTATTTTTTGCCATTTTTGTTAAACCGTCCAATCATGCTTGATGGGCGTTTACCATTGGATTTGGCACGGTTTCTACTAAGTCCTGCAAGCGGCGGGGCTACAAAGAAACGTCAGCCTGTCGGTACAAAACTTTAGGGGCTGACGTAGATTAGTAAGAGCACTAGTCTATAACAATGAAGATAACTCATTGTAAATTAAAGAAATCTATACAAAATAAGCTCCTTGAATTTTTTATATTAGAAGTGACAGCCAGCAGCGGCTGATTTACTTGGTATCTGAGCCAATTCAGCGATTTTATTTAGGGCTAATCTACGTCAGCCCTTAAATTTAAAAAGTTAGCTTTTATACTGTCTATGCTACTTTCTACGCCGCTTCTCGGTGATAGAAGCGCAAACTATGTTCTTTTTGGCGAGCAGAGCTAAAGGCAGAAACTCGTTTTAAGTAGCCAATCACACGCGTGCCGTAATCAATGTCTTTCGAGCCACATTCTGGGCAGCATTGTAAGGTGCGTTTGTCGATGTGGTCGCAGGCGTTGCAGATAGTGATTTTTACGTTAATGCAGAAGTAGTTGCAGCCTGTTTTGGCCGCGATGTCGAGCAGTGTGCGGTAGCCCATTTGGGTTAAGGCTTCATCTAAATTCAAATGCAAGGCAGAGCCGCCATCAAGCCATTCGATGAATTCTTTGCCGTGCAGCAAGAATTTATCTAGAGCGTTAATTTGCTCATCTTCCACCACATAAAAGTAGGAGTTGTAGCACTCTCGTGGCACAAAATAGCCGTCCGCTTTATCCCATTTTGCATTTTTAACGCCTAAATTCTCCGCTGGCACAAATTCGGTGTTGAATTTCACGCCATAGATTTTAGCGGCTTGTTGATTTGCTTCAAAAATCACTTTTAAGCGGCTTTGCACAAACTCCGCATAGTCTGGATTATATCCCACAGTTAAGCCTTGCGATTCCGCCGCTTCCACCATTCCATTTATGCCAATGGTGAGGAATTGCTTATCGAGCGAGATAAATCCCGCATCGTAAACAGGTAGCATACCTGCAGCTAAGTACTCGTCCATTAGTTTGCGATAGGCAACTTGATATTGGTGGATCTTACGCACTTCTGTCGCTAAATCCCGTCCATCTTGCACTAAACGGTTCATATTGAGCGTAATCACGTTAATCGAGCCTGTCGCCACACCGCCTGCACCAAGTGAATAAGAGAAAGTGTGATCTGCAATTTCATTGCGTAAGCGACAGCAAGAGGCAAGCGAATCGGGGTTATCTGATTGATAAATAAAGAAGGCATTGCCTTGCGAGAGCTCTTCTGCCATTTGGTCGGCAAATTCGTTGTCTTTGCATTTGCCATTTTCGGTCAACATTGCTGCGGTGACCACGGGGAAAGTCAAAATCGCTTTGGTACGCTCTTGGTTAAACCATTTCATAAAGAAACGTTGTAGTTTGGCAGTGGTTGCCCAATTCGGGCGTTCAAAGTCGGGGAAGACGAAATCGCCGAACATCGCCTCAAAATAGAAACGATCGTAAATCGAAATGTTCCAGAACACGCTTTGATAACCGCGTGCCGCTGCGGGTTGATTGATGCTATAAACCACTTGTTGCAAGTGATTTTCCACCTCCAAGCGGTGTGTTTCTAAGTAATTTTCACCAAAATCTTTACGAGCAAAATAGTCGAAATAGGTCAGAAATTCGACTGTTGCAACTGCTCCAGCAAATTGCGAACTCACGGCAAACACAAAGTTAATAAATGAGCCGCAAAATGAGGCTAAATGTTTCGGTGCTTGAGATTCCCCGCCTAGTTTGGTTAAGCCTTCACGCAAAAATGGGTACATCGTCACCGATACGCAATAAGGCTTAAGGCTGGTTTCATCGTGAACGTAAATCTCGTGGGCTTCGATTTGGCGAAGATACTCGTCTGCCATCGCTTGCCCAAAGAGTTCTGCGATTTTCTGGCTCACTTTGGCACGGTTGATCTGCACGAAAAAATCTTTCATCAACTCTTGTTCCATTGTCGCAATGTTTTTTTGAGTCACGTTCGCATTAGCGTCCATTTTCGAACCATCAGCGGCGTTTTTAGCTTTTTTATATTCTGTGATGAAATCTAGCTTTTGAGAAAGTTGAGTGGGGGTAAGTCGAATCATATTGTTTCCTTAACACTACATGTTTTTTAATGATGAAAACTTTGTTCCCTCTATAAACGGGGAGATATCAACGAATAAATAAACTATTCAAACACTCCCCCGTCCTTAAATCGACAAATCGTTGGTTGGTAGTAAGGCTATTTAATCCGCCACGCTCAGCAATCCAACGCCCTGTTTTGAGGTAGGTGAGTGAGGTTAAAATTCTTGGGTCAAGTTCTGTTTTTTCTAAGCCTGTATAAAGACAGGTTGCCAGCCCCTCGGCTTGTGCTATTTTAAGCAATGGAATGAGTTTGTCAGGCAACCATTCTCCGCCCATAAACAACACGCAAGTGATAAAACCTTGGTATTTTTTGAGCTGTTCGGCAAGGTAAATCTCCGTCAAAATTTGACCGCTTCCACGTTTCCAGCTCTCGGTACTGTGGCAACCTTTGCAACCTAAAGGGCAGCCAGTGATGAAAAATGCGAGGCTGGTTTCATTCGGCACTTCTTGCCAAACAACTTGTTGATTGCAAAATCTAATTTCTTCCATTTTAAAATTAAATCACTATATGTTGTGCATTTGTTTACTAATAACAACAAGATGTAGACATGCTACGATTTTTCTTTCAAAAAGAAAATCGAAAAATTTGCACGAAAGGGGTTGCAAAAATTTTAGTTAAATAAAATCAAAGAGATAAACCCAGAAAATTTTTCAGGTTAATTTTGAGTTAATTTGCGTTAAAAAATGGGTAAAAATGTTACAGTTTTGGTAAGCGGTTGAATTTCTTCTATTTTTTGCAAGGCTAATATTTTATTCATTGAAATTACCCCATTTTTTCTATTGTTCACACTGTCAAAAAACGGGATAATAAGCACATTTTTTTAATATTGAATGTGAATTTGGGTGTGGAAAATGGTGGATTATCTTCTTCTGATTATAGGCACGGCACTCATAAACAACTTTGTCTTGGTGAAATTTCTTGGGCTTTGTCCGTTTATGGGGGTATCGAAAAAAGTCGAAACAGCGATCGGTATGGGGTTGGCAACAACGTTCGTACTGACAGTGGCATCACTTTCGGCTTATTTGACGGAGACGTTTATCCTCATTCCGCTGCAAGCCCAATTTTTACGCACACTTGTTTTCATTTTAATTATTGCGGTCATCGTACAATTAACCGAGATGATTATCCACAAAACAAGTCCTGTGCTTTATCGCCTGCTTGGGATCTACCTACCGCTGATTACGACCAACTGCGCTGTATTAGGAGTGGCGTTGTTGAATGTAAATCTTGCCAATAACTTGGTGCAATCAGTGCTTTATGGCTTTGGTGCCGCACTTGGCTTTTCACTTGTTTTAGTGCTTTTTGCTGCACTGCGTGAACGCTTGGCAGCGGCGGATGTGCCTCGTCCGTTCCAAGGGGCTTCTATCGCATTAGTCACCGCAGGCTTGATGTCGCTTGCCTTTATGGGCTTTGCAGGGTTGGTGAAAATCTAATGTTAGCCTTTTCCATTGTGACTTATATTATTATCGCCATCGTGGTTATCGCCTTGATTTTTGGGGCGATTTTGGGCTATTCCTCTGTAAAATTGAAAGTGGAAGAAGACCCAATTGTCGAGAAAATTGATGCGATTTTACCGCAAAGTCAATGTGGGCAATGTGGCTACCCAGGTTGCAAACCTTATGCGGAAGCCATTGCTAATGGCGATGTGATTACCAAATGCGTGCCAGGTGGTCAGCCTTTAGTGGTCAAAATTGCTGATCTATTGGGCGTTGATGTGCCAACTATGGATGGCGTAGAAGAACCCGAAACCAAAGTCGCGTTTATTCATGAAGATCTCTGCATTGGCTGCACTAAATGTATTCAAGCCTGCCCTGTGGATGCGATTGTGGGCAGTAACAAGGCGATGCACACTATTATTGCGGATTTCTGCACAGGCTGTGAGCTCTGTGTCGCACCTTGTCCAACCAACTGTATTGAGATGATTAAACCGAAAAAAACAGCTCGCCAATGGAACTGGCAGTTTGATCCAAATTTGGTCATTCCGATTGTGAACACCACCGAAATTCAACAGAAAAAAGTGATTGGCGGAGGAGCGGATGAGTAATCCAAATGAAGTGCTAACTCGCATTCGCCTTAATAAAGAAACGGGCAAACTTTGGCAATTTCCAGGTGGAATTCACCCGCTTGAAAACAAAAAACAGTCAAGCCAAAAACCTATTCGCACTTTGAATTTACCGAAATATTTTTATGTGCCTGTGGTGCAACATTCTGGCTGGGCAGGCGATCTGATCGTCAAAGAGGGCGATTATGTCTTTAAAGGGCAAGCCCTCACGCAAGGCAATCATTATCGTCAATTGCCTGTGCATGCACCGACATCAGGCAGAGTGGTAGCAATTGCACCACATGTCGCATCACACGCCTCTGGCTTGCCAGAAATAACGGTCGTGATTGAAACCGATGGCAAAGATGAGTGGATTGAACGTAAGCCAATTGACGATTTCTTGCAGATGACAAGCGGTGAAATTATCGAAAAAGTTTACCGATATGGTATTGCTGGATTAGGTGGAGCAGTGTTTCCAACAGCATCCAAACTTAGCCTTGCGGATAAACGTTGTAAGCTGTTAATTATCAACGGGGCGGAGTGTGAACCTTACATTACTTGTGATGATCGCTTGATGCAGGAGCGAGCGAATGAATTGGTCGAAGGCATCCGTATTTTGCGTTATGTGCTTCGCCCTGAAGAGGTCGTGATTGCGATTGAGGATAACAAACCAAACGCAATCAAAGCGGTTAAAAAAGCATTGAAAGGTGCAAACGATATGTTTGTGCGTGAAATTCCGACTAAATATCCCTCTGGTGCGAGCGATCAGTTGGTGCAAGTGCTTACAGGCTTAGAAATTCCGCAAGGCAAACGTACGATTGAAATGGGTATTGTAATGCACAATATCGGCACGGTCTATGCAGTAAAACGTGCCATCATTGATGATGAGCCGTTAATCGAACGTGTGGTCACGCTTACAGGCGATAAAATCCGTAATAAAGGCAACGTGTGGGCGAGACTTGGCACGCCGATTATTCACTTGCTCGAACAGGTGGATTACCAAGCTGATGCACGTTTCCCTGTCTTTTTAGGCGGGCCGATGACGGGCTTTATTTTGCCTTCGCTACAATCACCTATCACCAAAACAGCGAACTGTATTATTGCTCCAGATCATTTTGAATATGCACCACCAGAGCCTGAACGCAGCTGTATTCGTTGCTCAAGCTGTTCGGATGCTTGTCCTGTTGGTTTATTACCGCAGCAGCTTTACTGGTTTGCCCGTTCAGAAGATCACGAAAAATCTAACGAATACCACTTAGAGGCTTGTATTGAGTGTGGCATCTGTGCTTACGTCTGCCCAAGTTACATTCCGCTTATTCAATATTTCCGCCAAGAAAAAGCCAAAATTGCAGAAATAGAAGAGAAAGCGAAGAAATCGGAAGAAGCAAAGGAACGTTTTGAAGCCCGTGAAGCTCGCTTGCAGAAAGAGAAAGAGGCTCGCACTGCTCGAATTAACCAAGCGGCTGAAAAACGCCGTGAAGAGATTGCTCAAAATCAAGGTGAAGATCCTGTGGCAGCCGCACTATCTCGTATTAAAGCAAAAAAAGCGGAGCCTACAGCCGAAGTTCATGTAAAAGCCAATGGCGAACCTGATAACAGCGATTTGATGGCACAACGCAAAGCTCGCCGCTTAGCTAAACAGGCAGAGACTACACAAGCGGTTGAAAAAGTTGAAGAAACTGTAAAACCAGCTGAAAATCCATCTGAGAACCTAGATGCAAAAAAAGCAGCTGTCGCTGCGGCACTAGCCCGTGCTAGAGCGAAAAAAGCGGGCCACATAGCTGAACAGCCAAAACAAGAAAGTAAGCTAGATTCAAATCAGTCTGAAGCAGATTCACGCAAAACTGCCGTCGCTGCGGCACTTGCCCGTGCTAAAGCAAAAAAAGAAGTACAACAGGCACAAGCGGTTGAAAAAACGGAAGATGCCACAAAACCTACTGAAGAGCTTGATCCACGTAAAGCCGCTGTGGCTGAGGCGATTGCTCGTGGGAAAGCAAAGAAAGAAGCACAACAAGCACAAGCGGTTGAAAAAACGGAAGAAGCTACAAAGCCTACTGAAGAGCTTGATCCGCGCAAAGTGGCAGTCGCTGCGGCAATTGCACGTGCCAAAGCGAAGAAAGAAGCACAACAAGCGGTTGAAAAAGCCGAAGAGGTTACAAAACCAACGGAAGAACTTGACCCGCGCAAAGCGGCTGTCGCTGCGGTAATTGCTCGTGCGAAAGCCAAAAAAGCAGCTCAACAACAGAGTGAACAATAACCGAATAATGGAAAGAAAAGGAAGCATCAATGTTTAAAATGGTCAGCTCCCCACATACACACGGGAGTAATTTAACTGCCAAATTTATGTTATGGGTGATGGTTGCTATGTTGCCCGCCCTTGTTGTGCAATGCTATTACTTCGGCGTTGGCGTGTTGGTGCAGGTTATCATTGCAGTTAGTTTTGCCGTGGTTATTGAACTTACTGTGGCAAAACTTCGCCGAAAACCGACTGCTTTCTATTTGGCAGATCTCTCTGGCATTTTAACCGCACTGATTTTAGCAATGTCTATTCCGCCTTATTCCCCTTATTGGATCGTGATGATCGGGATGATTGTTGCTTTACTGCTGGCAAAACATATTTACGGTGGATTAGGGCAGAATTTATTTAACCCTGCTATGGTAGCATATGCGTTGCTATTGATTTCGTTCCCTGTGCAAATGACCTCATGGAGCGTACCAAGCCAGCTATTAAGCGAACCGCCAACGATGAACGACGCCTTTCATTTGGTTTTTACTGGCGTAACTAGCGATGGATTTAGTTTGCGTCAATTAGTCGATAGCGTGGATGGCATTACTCAAGCAACCCCACTCGATAGTGCGAAATTAGCGATGAAGGCACAAGGTTTTATTACACCAGAACTTGCACAAAATATCAGCAATAAATTGGGCTTTAACGGCTGGTTTCAAATCAATTTGGCGTTTTTGATTGGTGGGATTTTCCTGATTGCGAAACGTATCATTCACTGGCAAATTCCAGTAGCGATGTTGACGGTGTTTGTGTTGTGTAGCTACACGGACAACACAGTGAAACAACTCGCTTTTGCCGATTCGAGCAGTGCATTGTGGGAAACGTGGCAACATCTTTTTAGTGGGGCGATGATGTTTGGGGCGTTCTTTATTGCGACTGATCCCGTTTCCGCCTCCATTACACCACGTGGAAAACTAATTTTCGGTGGCTTAATTGGCTTGTTGGTTTACCTGATTCGTTATTATGGAAATTACCCCGATGCGGTGGCGTTCTCAGTGTTGCTAGCCAATATTTGCGTACCGCTGATTGACCACTATACGCAACCAAGATTGTACGGGACGAGAAAATAATGAATACCTCAAAAATTACCTTAAAATACGCCCTGTTATTGGGGATGATTGCCTTGGTTTGTACTGCGGTTTCTACGGGCGTTTATCTGCTTACTAAAGGGAGAATTGATGAAGTAACGGCTAATCAGCAACGAGCTTTATTACACGAGGTTGTCCCACAAAATCATTTCGATAATGATTTACTGGCAACTTGTAAATTGGCAAATTTACCTGATGCACCACATTTAAACCGCATCTATATTGCAAAAAAAGCAGATAAAACAACCGCTTATGCAATACAAGGCACTGCACCTGACGGCTATTCAGGCAATATTGTATTGCTGATGGGAATTGAACCAGATGGCAAGGTGTTAGGTGTGAGAACCTTGCAACATGCCGAAACACCAGGGCTAGGCGATAAAATCGAAACTCGTATTTCAGATTGGATTTTATCTTTCGCAGGTAAGGTGTTTTCACTTGAGAATGAAGCCGCTTGGGCAGTGAAAAAAGATGGTGGTCAGTTTGATCAATTCACGGGAGCGACGATTACCCCGCGAGCAGTCGTCAATAATGTGCGTGAAAATGCGAAATGGGTAATTACCGAATTGGTACAACATCCTGAACTTGTTGAGCAGTTGAGATCGTGCAAATAGGAGGAATTATGTCAACAGAAATTGAAAATCAAATTCCTGTCACTCAAATCGAAACGGAAAACAGCCCAACACCAAGTGTCTGGAAAACGCTATTTATGGATGGAGTTTGGAAAAATAATAGTGCGTTGGTGCAACTGCTTGGACTTTGTCCACTTTTGGCAGTGTCAAACAGCGTGACAAATGCGTTAGGGCTTGGCTTGGCAACAATGTTTGTGTTGATTGCAACCAATACTACGATCTCGCTGTTTCGCAAAGTGATCCCAAATGATATTCGTATTCCGATTTATGTGATGATTATCGCCACGGTAGTAACTGCAGTACAATTACTAATGAATGCATTTGCTTATTCGGTTTATCAATCACTAGGGATTTTTATTCCACTGATTGTGACCAACTGTATTGTGATCGGACGAGCTGAGGCTTACGCTTCAAAGAACAATGTGGCACAATCTGCCTTTGATGGGTTTGCGATGGGATTAGGAGCAACATTAAGCCTTGTTGTGTTAGGTGCGTTACGTGAATTGCTTGGGCAAGGCACACTTTTTGATGGGTTAGACCTCTTATTAGGCGATTGGGCGAAATCATTACGCCTAGATGTGTTACACTTAGATTCTGGTTTATTATTAGCCATTTTACCCCCTGGTGCCTTTATAGGTTTAGGGGTAATGTTAGCCATTAAAAACTTAATTGATAAAAAATAATGACTGAAATTACAGAACAGAAAGGCTACACGCATAAATTTTTGTGGCAATTTTTACTACCAAAGTACTGGAGCATATGGCTTGGTGTGCTAGTGTTGCTCATATTAGCGTTTGTGCCTTATCTATTGCGAGATAAACTAGCTGTTTTTGTTGGCAAAGTGGCTTGTCGCTATTTGAAAAAGAAGGGCAACAAACAATTCCGTCGTTCAGATATTAACTTACGCTATTGCTTTCCAGATTGGAATGAAGACAAGCGGTTAAAAACGATTGAAGAAATGTTTATTACCGTAGCTCAAACAATGTTGGGCATTGGCGAAATTGCAGTGCGCTCGGTGAAACATCTGCAAAAACGGAGTGAATTTATCGGGCTTGAGCACATTTATCAAGCTAAAGCGGAAGGCAAAAATATTATTCTGCTTGTGCCACACACTTGGGCAATTGATGCATCGGGGATTATTCTGCATACATACAGAATGCCGATGGTTTCAATGTATAATCCACACCGAAATGCATTAGTCGATTGGCTCTGGAATGCAACCCGTGAACGTTTCGGCGGGAGAATGCACACACGCCAAAATGGCATTAAGCCATTTTTAGCAGATGTTAAAAAAGGTAATATGGGCTATTTCTTGCCAGATGAAGATTTTGGTGAGGAATTAAGTGTTTATGTCGATTTCTTCGCAACGGAAAAGGCAACCTTGCCAGGGCTAAACAAAATGGTTCGTGTCGCAAATGCGGTTGTTATTCCAATGTTTGCTACTTATCAAGCAAAGAAAGGCGTATACCAAATGGAAATTTTGCCTCCGTTAGAATTTTCGGGCACACCTGAACAATCTGCCCGTGAAATGAACAAAGTAATTGAATATTTTGTGACTAAATCGCCAGAGCAATATGTCTGGATTTTGCGTTTATTAAAAACGCGTCGTGATGGGCAAGATATTTATAAAAAAGAATAAAGAGAGTGAGAAATTGAATGAGCGAAAAATTAGAAGTTCAACCCGCTAAAATTAGACAGCCTCGCCGAATTTCCCCTTTTTGGCTTTTGCCAATTGCGGCATTTGCGATTGGCTGTTTATTGTTTTTTCAAATTCTGCAAGAACGTGGGCAGATGATCACCATTCGTTTTAACGAAGGGGATGGTATTACGGCGGGTAAAACTGCAATTCGTTATCAAGGCTTGCAAATTGGCATGGTCAAAAAAGTCTATTTTGTGGATAACCTTAAAAGTGTAGAAGTGGAAGCAGAAATTAACCCAGAAGCACGTTCTGTGCTTAAAGAGGGAACGCAATTTTGGGTAGTAAAACCGACCGCTTCACTTGCAGGTGTTTCGGGGTTAGATACCCTTGTTTCAGGCAATTACATTACACTTAAACCAAGCGATGATCCAAATGCAAAAAGCGAAGATGAGTTTACCGCTCAAGATGAACCACCTGTAGCAATTGCCACTGATGGTGCATTGTTGATTAAGTTAGTGTCTGATGATCTTGGCTCGCTAACGACAGGATCGCAAGTTTATTTCCGCAAAGCACCCGTAGGGCAAGTGGCGGATTACCGTTTTAGCACAGATCGCAAAAAGGTCGAGATTGATATTTTAATTAATAAAAAAGATGTCGGTTTAGTGAAGAAAAATAGTCGCTTCTGGAACATCAGTGGTGTGAATGTAAAAGCAGGAATATCAGGTGTTGATCTTTCAATGGATAGCTTGGCTTCTGTCGTGATGGGCGGTGTTGCGTTTGATTCCCCAGATAATGATGAACCCGCTGAACAAGGGCAAAGCTATGCACTTTATCCAGACTATAAATCGGCAAAACGTGGGGTAGATATTCAAATTTTAGTGCCGATGGATGATGGGCTAAAACTGCAGGAAACGGGCATATTTCATAAAAACGTACAAGTGGGTGTATTAACCGATTTAGATATTCCTGTTGAAAATGACAGCATTTTTGAACAATTACAGCCTGAGCAAAAAAAAGGAATGCTCAAAGGCGTGTTATTAGTTGATCCAAATTATGTGCATCTGTTTAAAACTGATACGAAAATTTTACTCAGAGAGCCAAAATTTAGCCTAAATAAAGAGCAAATCAGTAAAATTGGCGAGCTATTCCGCGGTGATTACTTTGATGTACTAAGCGGTTCAGGCGAGGCAAAAACGCAATTTACGGTTGAAAAAGAGGAAGATTTCTTACTTCATTTACCAAATATGCTGGCATTGGCGTTCCAAGCGTCAGAATCTTATGGCGTAGATGAAGGGCAAGGCATTTATTACAACGATGTGCAAATTGGTGAAATTTTAAAACGAAAACTCACACTGAATAACGTTGAGTTCAAAGGGGTGATTTATCCTCCTTATCGTCATTTGGTTGGGCAAAATAGTAAATTTGTGGCGATTTCTAACTTAGATGTCAATATCGGGCTAGATGGTTTACGCATTAAAGCAGGCTCACCAAGTGATTGGGTCAAAGGTGGGGTACGTTTAATTTCAGATAAGCCAACGGGCGAGGCAAAAAATGAATACCCGCTTTACAAAGACACCGATCACGCTGAGCTTGGTGTAGCATCTAGTGAAAAACGAGCGACGCTGACACTTTCTGCAAAAGAGCTTTCTGGCATAAGCCAAGGTTCTGTAGTGCTTTACCGTGATTTCCAAGTGGGAGAGGTTCTGAAAGTACGCCCAACGCAAAAACAGTTTGAAGTTGAACTTTTTATTGAGCCTGCCTATCGCCACTTAATCAGCGAAAAAAATCGTTATTGGGTTGAACCTGCTGTTTCTGCTGATGTGTCGCTTAAAGGGGTAAATATTCAAGCTGCACCAATTATGCGAACGCTTAAAGGGGCGATTAGCTTTGATAATCAAGCGGGAAGTGGCAGCAAAACCCTTTTTGCAAGCAAAGATAAAGCCCTTTCGGGTAATACTTACCTCACGTTAATTGCTAAAGATGCTTCCAAGCTATCAGAAGGAATGGACATCAAATATATGGGTTTGACCGTGGGTAAGGTCGAAAAACTTGAATTGCAAAATGCAAGAAAACAGATAAAAGCGACCGCTTATGTCGAAGGGCAATATTATCCATTGCTTGCTAAAGCAGGCAGCAAATTTAATGTGATCTCGCCTGAAATTTCTACTTCGGGTGTGAAAAACATTGATGCAGCATTGCAAAACTATATTAGCGTGGAAGCGGGGAGTGGTAAGACTGAAACTCAGTTTACTCTTGAGGACACGGATACCCTCAAAACCACTTACGACAGTGGTTTCCCTGTAATTGTGGAAACCAGCGATGCACAAGGCATTCAAGTTGAAGCACCCGTTTTATATCGCGGAATGCAGGTAGGTATTGTCAAAAAAATGAACTTAAGTGAGCTAGGCGATCGGGTCTTTATTTACTTAGCGATTGAACATAAATATCAGCATTTGGTGCGTAATAACACCGAATTCTGGGCGGCTTCAGGTTACACGATGGATATTAGCTTACAAGGCGTAAGTATGAACTCAGGAACAATGTCGCAATTGTTAAACGGTGGTATCGCATTTTCAACCCCATCAGGTAGAGTGGTGCAACCACAGGCGAAACCAAACCGCCATTTCTTATTACAACGTAAAATTCCGCAAGAAGCCGCAGAATGGGATCAAGGAATTGCAGAATAGAAAGACTTATTATTAGGAGAAAATTATGCCTTTATTAGATAGCTTTAAAGTAGACCATACTAGAATGAATGCTCCAGCAGTTCGAGTGGCAAAAACCATGACAACGCCAAAAGGTGATACCATTACCGTGTTTGACTTACGCTTCTGCCGCCCAAATATCGATATTCTACCAGTGCGTGGTATTCATACCATGGAACACCTTTTTGCAGGCTTTATGCGCGATCACTTAAATAGCGAAAACGTAGAAATTATTGATATCTCGCCAATGGGTTGCCGCACTGGGTTTTATATGTCATTAATTGGTGCACCAAGTGAGCAAGATGTGGTACAAGCATGGACAGCTTCAATGGAAGATGCGTTAAACAAAGTGCCCGATGTATCAAAAATTCCAGAGCTAAACGAATACCAGTGCGGTTCATATAAAGAGCACTCTTTAGAAGAAGCTCACCAAATTGCCCGTAATGTGTTAGTAAAAGGCATTGGTGTAAATCGCAACGAAGATTTAGCATTAGATGAGAAATTGTTGAATCCTTAAATCGAGGAATTTTGTGTTAGATTCCGCATAAATCAGCCCCTTTGGGGCTGTTTTGTTTAATCTCTTTTAGGAAAAATATGTTCAATAAATTATTCACTTGGTTCGAAAATCAAATCGAAACCTATCCAAACGAACAGCCTCAAACCCCAAAAGCTGGTTTGCTTCCTTTCATTTATGATGCAACAAAAGGAATGCGCTTTTACTTGATTTTGCTTACCATCTTAGTAGCAAGCGTGGGGATTATTGAGGCGGTTCTGTTTCAATTTATGGGCGAATTGGTCGATTGGGTAAATCACTTCAGCCCGTCTGAACTTTGGGCAGAGAAAAGCGGTTCAATTATCACAATGTTTTGCATCGCAATCTTAGGCGTGCTGCTTGTCTTTTTATCAAGCAGTATCCGCTTCCAAAGTTTGCAAGGTGTATTCCCTATGCGTTTACGTTGGAATTTCCACCGTTTGATGCTTGGACAAAGTATGGGCTTCTATCAAGACGAATTTGCAGGGCGTGTATCAGCAAAAGTGATGCAAACAGCCCTTGCAGTGCGCGATGTGGTGATGACCTGTGCGGATATGCTGATTTATGTTGCCGTTTATCTTGCAACTTCAAGTGTGATCTTGCTGCAGTTTGATGGTTGGCTGTTTTTGCCCTTTATTTTATGGGTTATTTCACTTGGTTTAACCATTAAAATTTTCGTGCCGAAACTTGCTTTTGCCGCCCAAGAACAGTCAGATGCACGAAGCCTAATGACAGGACGAATTACCGATGCTTATTCTAACATCGCTACAGTCAAACTCTTCTCACACGGCAATCGTGAATCAGCTTATGCGAAAGAGTCAATGGAAGAGTTTATGGTCACGGTGCATAAACAGATGCGTTTGGTGACAGTGATTGAAACATTGACTAACTTCACGAGCATCAGTTTAATCGTTTCTACGGCAGGCATTGGCTTGTGGCTTTGGTCACAAGAGCTTGTGAGTGCGGGTGCGATAGCAACTTCAACTGCTTTAGCATTACGCATCAAAGGTTTATCACAATGGATTATGTGGGAATTCGCTCGTTTATTTGAAAATCTTGGCACAGTACAAGATGGAATGGGAACGCTCTCGAAACCACATAGTGTGGTGGATAAAACCGATGCCAAACCGCTTGTAGTAACTAAAGGTGAAATCAAGTTTGATCACGTTGATTTTGCTTACGATCCACGTAAACCATTGCTCAAAAAATTTGATTTAACAATTAAACCAGGTGAAAAAGTCGGTTTAGTCGGGCGCAGTGGGGCAGGAAAATCAACACTGACGAACTTATTGCTCCGTTTCTACGATATTCAAAACGGCTCAATTACCATTGATGGTCAGAACGTTCGTGATATTACGCAAGAAAGTTTGCGTTCACAAATTGGCTTGGTAACTCAAGATACTTCATTATTGCACCGTTCTGTGCGTGAAAATTTGATGTATGGCAGACCAAATGCGACAGAAGAAGAGATGCTTAAAGCCGTTGAACAAGCAGCAGCAAGCGAGTTTATCCCGAATCTTCAAGATGCTAAGGGTAGAACAGGTTTTGATGCCCACGTAGGGGAACGAGGAGTGAAACTTTCAGGGGGACAACGCCAGCGGATTGCTATTGCACGCGTGATGCTCAAGGATGCTCCAATTCTCTTATTAGATGAAGCAACCAGTGCTTTAGATTCTGAGGTGGAAGTAGCAATTCAAGAGAACCTTACAAACTTAATGGAAGGCAAAACCGTCGTTGCCATTGCACATCGTTTATCAACCATTATGGCGATGGATCGCTTAATCGTATTAGATAAAGGTGAAATCGTCGAACAAGGCTCACATGAAGAATTGCTCGCTCAAGGTGGCGTTTACGCCAAACTTTGGGCACACCAAAGCGGTGGTTTCTTAGCGGATGATGATGTGCATTAAGGCTAAATGATTATTACAAAAAGCTTATGTATAAAAAGCGGTTATGTAGCCATTATGCTTATTTATATAAAAGGGAAATAATATTTGATCATTTCCCTTTAAAATTTATTTATTTCTAAAAAACTTTCTTAAACGGCTTAATAATCACATCACCGTAAACGCCAGCTTCTACATAAGGATCTTCAGAAGCCCAAACTTGAGCATCCGCCAATGATCCAAATTCTGCAATTACGGTTGAACCAGTCACACTTGAGCCATCTTCTGTCGGATTAGGACCTGCGGTTAATAGCCTGCCTTCTGCCTGTAATTTCTCTAAACGAGCAAGATGAGCTGAGCGAACTTCAAGGCGTTTTTCCAACATATTTGGGTTGTCTTGGGCAAAAATTACGTAATACATCGTTATTTCCTTCTGTTAATAAATGTTTATTCTGTTTTTTCTTCGTCTTGGCTTGTTTCTAACAGTGCCAATGCTTCGTCTAATTCTGGATTATTTTCACGTGGAATTGGGCGAGGTTTACCTTCTTTATCAATTGCCACATAAGTGAATAACGCCTCTGTCACTTTAAAACGCTCACGCGTGCCTTCATACACTTGTTTGATAAACACATCCACTTTTACTTGCATTGAAGTGCGACCTAAACGCACTAAGGTGCCGTAACAGCAAACGACATCGCCGACAGAAATCGGAAGGTGGAAAATCATTTTATCTACGGTAACTGTCACCACTCGTCCTTTCGCTAATTCTTTGGCTAAAATCGCACCGCCTAAATCCATTTGAGACATAATCCAACCACCGAAAATATCACCGTTAGCGTTGGTGTCTGATGGCATTGCTAGTGTACGTAAAATCAACTTACCATCAGGAGTTTTTGTGTAAGGTTCGTTTTTCATTTGTTATTCCTTGTTCTGTTGGTTTTCTTGTAAATAGGGGTAAACCACTACGCCCGTTAAAATCGTTGCGACTAAACTTAAGCCAGTTAATCCGAAGACTTTGAAGGTATACCACGCATCATTCGACATAAAATGGCTTACATAGAGGTTGAGAAGCATACAAATAATAAAGAAGATCGCCCAGCCTATGTTAAGTTTTGCCCACACATTTTCTGGCAAATGAATCTCTTTGCTGAGCAGATGTTTGATTATCGGATTTTTCAATACAAATTGACTAATTAACAACACTAATGCAAATAATCCGTTTAAGAGGGTAACTTTCCATTTTAGAAATGCATCATCATTAAAATAAGCAGTTAATCCTCCGAAAATAACAACAAAGCTAGCCATAAAAAGCTGCATTTTTTCAATTTTGCCATAGAGCATTTTTAAGGCAATTAGTTGCACAAGCGTTGCGATGACCAACGTAATCGCAGCTTCTTGTGTGCCAAAAAATTTGTACACTACAAAGAAAAGAATAAGAGGAATAAATTCAATCAATTGTTTCATCATTGATCCTTAATTAACTTAACCTTTTGGGGCGAATAGTTTGATAAAAACGGAAACCCAAAATGGTGGTAAAGAGTGATAAAAATGCAGAGATCATGAAAGATAATACCATAATCGCAACATTATCGCCTAAACGCCCTACTAGAGCGGTAATTAAAATGGGTAACAGATTTGCTAATAATGTATAAGCAAAAAGGGCTACCATTTTGCCTTTTGCAAGTTGCCACATAAATTTAACCGCTTGCCCAACACGATAATTTTCCACAAGAAAGACATAAGTAGAGAGATTTAAGCGTACAAATACAAAAATCCCAATAGCAAGTAGAGGTAAACTAAAAATGTTTGCTCCACTGCCTGAAATATTGCCAAATAAAATGGATGACATACCGAAAGAAAGCGGTAATCCCATAATGATGTAAAGTAAAATTGCAGGAAGCAGTTTCGTTAAGGCTTTACTTGTATTTTGAAAGAAGGATTGAAATGTGCCTGAATTAATATCGTTAATATTAAGCACTAAAAGCACAGAAATAAAAATATTACCAATACCAATTAAGAGCGAAGGAAGCAATGAAACTGTTGAATTTGAAGCCATAAGATTAGCAAGTACAAAGGTTGCTAGTAGTTGAATGGCAAGCAACAACCCTATAGCCGTTAGCGAAAACTGACTACGATTTCGGATAAAATTCCAACTATCTTGTAATAATTGCGGAAAATTAATCGGCATAAAAATCCTTGTTTTTCGTTAATAAAAAGTAAAAAATAGCTCATAAGTATATCAATAGATTGCTTGAAGTGCATTAAGTTTTGCCTTAGGCTATTTTATCTCCACTTTTTATAATTTTAAACTATGCTCGAAACATTCCAATCAGGACAACGCTATTTAAACACCTATCCACAACAAAAGAAATTAAGCCTGTTTATGATTGATTACCGTCTTATTCAGCTTATTAAATTTTCAGGCAAATGGATGCCCGCTTTTGCTTGTTTTACGATTTTGTGGCAATACTTTTTTAAAGATCCAAGCCAATCGATTCTAGCAAATTCGGTAATGACTGCCTTCTTTGCGGTGAGTATTCCCTATCAAGGTTTATATTTTCTCGGCAAACGGTCTAAATCGCCACTGCCTTTACATTTGATGGGCTGGTATGAAGAGCTACGTCAGAAATTGGCAAATGAAAATATAAAATTGACCGCTTGTCCTGTTCAATCGCTTCCGAGCTATCAGGATTTCGCTAATTTATTGCAACTTGCGGAAAAAACGTGGGGCAATAAATATTTCGATGAGTTATAATTTTACGAATACTAAATCGTAGCAGCCATGTTTTAGTAAAAACACAAAATTAATTTTAATCCATTAAGACAACTGAATGCTATTTGGGCGGAGATAAACTCCGCTCTACGTTTATAAAAAGGAATGTAATTATGTCAAAACCCATTGTTCGTGTTGCCGCAGGCATTATCCGCAATGAATTTGGACAAATTTATTTAGCTCAACGCCTTGAAGGGCAAGATTTCGCTCAATCCCTCGAATTTCCTGGTGGAAAAATTGAACCAAATGAAACACCGGAAGAAGCTGTAAAACGCGAACTGGAAGAAGAGGCAGGCATTCAAGTATTGAGTGCGTTCCCTTATGAACATTTCCAGTTTGAATATCCCACGAAAATTATCGAATTTTATTTTTTCTTAGTCGAAGAATGGATCGGGGAACCTTTCGGGCGTGAAGGGCAAGAAGGCTTCTGGATTGCTCAATCTGAATTAGATGAAGGGCAATTCCCTCCTGCGAATGAAAAGTTAATAGGGAAGTTAAAGGCAGAGAGAGGTCTCTAATATGAAGAAAAAACGCTATTTATCCGAACAACAACTTATCCAATTTATCGAACAAAAACTGGCAGAAGACAATATTTTTGAGCTATTAAAAAGCTTTTTCCACTGGATTCGCTGCGAAGTGCTACGTGAAGATCAGCTTAAGTTTTTAATCAAAACGTTAAAGAAAAATAAAGTACTTACACAAAATTTAGCATCTCAACTTTGCCGCTGGTTATGCAGTATGCGACTTTATCCGCTACTGATTTCTAATGGGATTCTAAGTCGTGATGGCTTTAGTCGCGAATTTCGCTCACGTCTCTATGAGAAATTCAACCCTGCCGTGCCTGATGTCAAAGATCTTCGCGATATTTTCTTTCTGCTGTTTAACGATAAAAATGATGGAGAATGGATTAACAGCGTACCATTACACTATTGGGGTAGTATTTTTAAATTGCTAAATCGTTATGTGAGTGAAGCAGAGCGTGAACGTGTAGATGCTCATTTGAGAGCAGAAGGCTTGTTTGCGATAAAAATGCTTTCAATTTGGATTGCTGCTGAAGAGATGCAGCCTGAACTGATGCGCTTAGATCCAAGTTTAATTGAGGCAGATAGTCCTTTTGTTGCATTACAAAAAGAGGTGATGCTCTGGATTGAAGCACGCCGTCGCAATGAGTTATTTGATGATGGACACTTGCAAGTGATGTTTGTCCAAAGTAAGGCGTTAATCGACCGCTTGAAGAAAAAAGGGGCTGCAATGGGCTCTTCAATGGAAGTGGCTTATTTACTTGAACGCTTGGAGCAGACACTCGATCGCCTTGCAATGTTGATGGATGTATTTGCTTCTAATCGTTTTTTGCCACGTCGTATTTTACTTTTGGCAGGAAATTTAGCCATTGCTTCAGCGAACAAACACAGCATCTCTGCCCTTTTGAAACAGAGTGTGAGTATGCTTTCGCGTAGCATTACCCAAAACACGAGTGACCACGGTGAGCACTATATCACACGCAACAAAAGTGAATATCTTTCGATGTTCTATTCAGCCGCTGGTGGTGGCGTATTGATTGCATTGATGGCGTTATTCAAAATTTATTTGGGCAGCGTGATTGACGATAAAATGCTCAAGGGTATTGCAGAAGGGCTAAATTACGGCATTGGCTTTACCTTGATTTTTATGTTGCATTTTACCGTTGCAACTAAACAGCCCGCCATGACAGCGGCAAGATTTGCTGATTTCGTTGGGAAAAATCCACAAGGGCGAGCGGTAAATATGAAGCTTGCTCAATTGCTGATTGATGTATTCCGCTCGCAAAGTATTGCAGTTATCGGGAATGTGGCGGTGGCGGTTGGGATTGCTTCACTCGTGGCTTATGGTTACCAACATTTTGAAGGTAAGCCATTGCTCGATCAGAAGCAAATTGCTTATCAACTGCACAGCATCGATCCGCTCGGTGGCACACTTTGGTTCGCTGCAATTGCGGGCGTTTGGCTTTTCTGTGCAGGTTTGATTTCAGGTTATGTAGATAACCGTTGTAATTATCTCAACTTGCGAATGCGATTACAGCATCATCCACTCCTTGTAAAAATAATGAGAGAACACAAGCGGTCGATTTTTGCAAATTATATGCATAACAACTATGGTTCGATTATAGGTAATTTGGCTTTCGGTATGTTGCTCGGCTTAACGGGCGTCGTAGGCTATTGGCTCAATCTCCCGCTTGATATTCGCCACATTGCCTTCTCTTCGGCAAATGTCGGTTATGCAGTAATGAGCGGAGATTTAGGCTGGGTGATTTTCTGGAAAAGTCTCTGCTTTGTCTTGTTGATTGGCGTGGTTAATCTGGCAGTCAGTTTCTCGCTCACACTTTCATTGGCTCTTCGCTCACTAGGTGCGACGGTAGATAGCTGGAAAAATATTGCCAAATGCATATGGCAAATTCTTAAACAAAAACCGCTGAGTTTGCTTTTGCCAGTATGATGCAGAAATTTAAGGATAATTTATGTGGTTTAAAAATGTGATGATTTATCGTCTCACTAGCGAGCTAACGCTAGATGAACAAACGCTTAATGAGCGATTAACTGAAAATCGCTTTACACCTTGTGAAGTTCACGATATGAGTAAATTTGGTTGGAGCAAACCGCTTGCTAGTTCTGATCAACTGTTCTTCTCACAAGGTAAGCAATTTTTGCTGATTTCACATCAGGAAAACAAACTGTTGCCAGCAAATGTAGTGAAGCAAGAAGTTGAAAAACGTATTGCCGAATTGGAAGAAAAAGAAGCTCGTAAACTCAAAAAAACAGAGAAACAGGCAGTGAAAGATCAGGTCGTTTCTGTATTGTTACCTCGTGCGTTTAGCAAACATCAGTTCACCACTATTTGGTTGGATTTAGACGCACAGTTGGTTTATGTGGATGCGGGTTCAAGTAAACGAGCGGAAGATACGCTTGCATTATTGCGTAAAACGCTAGGCTCGCTCCCTGTTGTGCCGATTTCCTTTGCAATTCCGCCTTATGAAGTGATGACCGATTGGGTGGCTAAAAGTTACACACCTGCGTGGTTAAACTTGTTAGAGGAAGCAGAGTTAAAATCCTTTGAAAGTGGTAGTGTGATTCGTTGTAAAAATCAGATATTGGAAAGCGATGAGATAACGTTACACTTACAAGCGGGTAAATTTGTAACCAAAATTGCAATCGACTGGGAAAATCATTTTTCTTGTGTATTGAATGAAGAAGCCGTGCTTTCTCGCCTTAAATTTGCCGATGAAATTCGTGAGAAAAATGATGATATTTTAAAAGAAGATATTGCTCAGCGTTTTGATGCTGATTTCTTGTTGATGACCGAAGAGTTGAAGCTCTTTACCCAAAAAATCATTGCTGAATTTGGTGGCATTAAAGAGCGAATTTAACAAAGTGTTAATGGATTTAACATGTAAGCCCCTTAAATTTCCTTTAAGGGGTTTATTTTTGTAAACAAAAGTTTACTAAGCAAAGATATTTTTACTTTTTTACAAAAAAAGAGTAGAAAAATCTCTATTTTTCGCTACAATCAAACCGTTCATTTTTATTGACAGGTGATTGTATGAAAAATAAAACACTCGGAAGCACACTGATTGTCGCAGGAACGACAATCGGGGCAGGAATGTTGGCAATGCCTTTAACTTCAGCGGGCATTGGCTTTGGTTTTACCGTGGTTCTTCTCGTCTCTTTATGGCTTCTACTCAGCTTTACTGCATTGCTATTCGTAGAAGCGTATCAAACTGTTGACAGTGATGCTGGCTTGGGCACATTGGCAGAAAAATATTACGGCACATTTGGGCGTGTGGTTTCCACTGCGGTATTGATCATCTTCCTTTACGCGATTTTATCCGCTTATGTTTCAGGCGGTAGTTCAATTTTAGGCGGATTGTTGCCAACCATTGTTGATGCAGAAACTACCACTAAAATTGCGGGCGTGATTTTCACTGTGGTATTCGGTAGTTTTATTGTAGTAGGTACAACTAGTGTGGATGCCGTAAATCGCATCATTTTTGCAACTAAAATCCTGGCATTTATCTTAGTATTAGGGCTATTATTGCCGAAAGTGACCGTAGATCATTTATTAGCAATGCCAATCAATAATGCCCTATTGATTTCTGCAATGCCGATTTTCTTTACCTCATTTGGTTTCCACGGCTCCATCCCAAGCCTAAACAAATACCTTGACGGTAATGTAAAAGCATTACGAATCTCGATTGTGGTCGGTACAGCAATTCCGCTTATCGCTTATATTTTATGGCAATTAGCGACACACGGTGTCTTAAGTCAAACGGAATTTATGGAAATTTTAGAGCGTGATCCAACCTTAAATGGCTTGGCAGAAGCTGCTCACCATATTACAGGTAGCTCAATTGTTGGTATTGTCGTTCGTCTTTTCTCAGCACTAGCTTTAATCACTTCATTCTTAGGCGTTGCATTAGGTTTATTTGAAGCCTTAGAAGATTTGCTCAAACGTGTAAATATCAGTGCAGGGCGTAAAAGTTTAGGCTTGCTGACTTTCTTACCACCCATGTTATTTGCATTTTTCTACCCGCAAGGTTTTATTACCGCATTAGGCTATGCAGGGCAGATGTTTGCGTTCTACGCTGTTGTGTTACCAATTGCGATGGTATGGCGTTTACGTAGCCAAAATGCAAACCTAGCATATCGCGTAAAAGGTGGCAAAGCCTCATTGATTATCGCATTAGTGATAGGTGTATTTATCGTGATTGTACCATTTTTAATCCAACAAGGTTTATTGCCTCAAGTAGTCGGTTAATCAGAGATTAGATTATTAAGCGGTTCATTTTGTAATATTTTTGACAAAATCGACCGCTTGTATCACTTCTGGTAAAATATTCTCAATGATGTTATAGACAAGGAGGCGAGATGACTGAACAAGTACGTTTAACACAATTTAGTCACGGTGCGGGGTGAGGCTGTAAAATTTCGCCTAAGGTGTTAGGGACAATTTTACATAGCGAACTCGAAAAATTTATAGACCCAAATTTATTAGTCGGCAACGAAACTGCAGATGATGCAGCGGTTTACGATATTGGCAATGGCGTGGGCATTATCAGTACCACCGATTTCTTTATGCCGATTGTTGATGACCCATTTGATTTTGGGCGAATTGCAGCAACCAATGCAATTAGCGATATTTTTGCGATGGGTGGTAAGCCGATTATGGCAATTGCGATTTTAGGCTTCCCGATCAATAAACTCCCCGCAGAAGTTGCTCAACAAATCGTAGAAGGTGGTCGTGCCGCTTGTGCCACAGCGGGCATTGCTTTGGCTGGCGGACACTCCATTGATGCACCTGAGCCACTTTTTGGCTTGGCGGTAACGGGGGTTATTCCAACCGAAAAAGTGAAACGTAACGCTTCGGCAACCGCAGGTTGTCAACTCTTCTTAACCAAACCACTTGGTATTGGTATTTTGACAACCGCAGAAAAACGGGGAATTTTGAAGCCTGAGCATCAATATTTAGCACGAGATGCAATGTGTCAAATGAACTTGATTGGCGCGGAATTTTCCAAATTGGATGAAGTAAAAGCGATGACTGATGTCACAGGTTTTGGCTTGTTAGGACATTTAAAAGAAGTGTGCGAAGGCTCAAATTTACGAGCAGAAGTCAATTTTGCTGATATTCAAACGCTTGACGGCGTGCGAGATTATATTGCACAAGGCTCTGTACCTGGTGGAACAAATCGTAACTTCGAAAGCTACGGGTATTTGATTTCTCCATTAACTGATGAGCAAAAAGCGATTTTATGTGATCCGCAAACTTCTGGCGGTTTATTGGTTGCTGTTGAGTCGCAAGCGGTAGAAAAAATCCAACAAATTGCAAATGCAATGAATGTGCCACTTTTCCGAGTGGGGCGTTTGTTAGAAATAGATGAAAATAGACCATTAATCGAAATTCATTAAAGCAATATAATAGATAAAAAATAAGACTGCTTAAGCAGTCTTATTTTCATTTATATCACACATTCCCATTCTTAATATTCTCAAGCATTTCCCAGCGTTCAAAAGCTTGTTCAAGTTCAGCTTCTTTCTCTGCGAGAGCTTGTAATTTTTCTTGGGTATAAGCGATTTCTTTGCTGAAGAAATCAGCTGAATTCACCTCTGTTTGCAAAGCTTCAATATCTGCCTCAAGGGCTTCCATCTTCGCAGGTAATTCTTCCAGTTCACGTTGTTCTTTATACGACAACTTCACTTTTTTCGTTTCTGCTTTGGGTTTTTCTTGTTTTGCGGGTTCGCTTAAAAGCGATTCATTTTTCTTCTGATTTTGCGATTGTACAGCTTGGCTGGCATGGTAATTTTCTTGTTGCTGCTTCGCATCAAAATAGCCACCAATATATTGATTTAATACGCCGTTGCCTTCAAAGAAGAAACACTCTTCCACGGTATTGTCGATAAATTGACGGTCGTGGCTGACGATTAATAATGTACCTTGATAATCGGCAAGCAGTTCTTCCAATAATTCCAATGTTTCCACGTCCAAGTCATTGGTTGGTTCATCCAGAATCAGAAGGTTATTGGGCTTGAGCAATAATTTTGCCAATAAGAGACGGTTGCGCTCGCCGCCCGACAAGGCTTTAACGGGCGTCATTGCACGTTTTGGCGGAAATAAGAAATCTTGCAAATAGCCAAGCACGTGGCGTTTTACGCCGTTTACTTCAATATCTTGTTTACCATCGGCAACGTTGTCCATCACCGTTTTTTCTAAATCTAACTCGGCACGGTATTGGTCGAAATAAGCGACATCTAACTTGGTTCCACAACGAATGGTACCCGAAGTAGGTTGCAATTCACCTAATAACAGTTTGATGAAGGTGGTTTTACCACAGCCGTTTGGTCCCACTAACGCAATTTTATCGCCACGTTGAATAGTCGCAGAAAAATCTTTCAGCAAGGTTTTACCTTCAACTTCGTAACTGGCATGCTCAATTTCAAACACGATTTTGCCTGATCGAGCAGTGGTATCTAACTGGATTTTAGCTTTGCCTTGCACTTCACGGCGGTTGCGACGCTCTTCACGCAATTTTTTCAAAGCTCGCACTCGCCCTTCGTTACGCGTGCGGCGGGCTTTAATGCCTTGGCGAATCCACACTTCTTCTTGTGCGAGTTTTTTATCGAAAAGCTCATTTTGTAAGGCTTCTACACGTAAATCTTCTGCTTTGGTTTCTAAATAAAGATCGTAATTACCTGGGTAAGAGACCAATTTACCGCGATCTAAATCGACAATGCGAGTTGCCATTTTGCGGATAAATGAACGGTCGTGCGAAATAAAGATGATCGAACCTTTGAAATTGAGCAATAAATCTTCAAGCCAAGTGATGGCTTCCACATCTAAATGGTTGGTTGGTTCATCTAATAACAGAATATCTGGATCGGCAACCAAGGCACGGGCAAGAGCAGCACGGCGAACCCAACCACCTGAAAGTTCACAGAGTTTTTTGTCTGGATCAAGCTCTAACAATTTCAGCGTGTCTTGGATGCGGTTTTCAAACTGCCAGCCATTGTTGTGCTCAAGCTGAGCTTGTACTTGTGACAATTTTGCTAATAACTCATCGCTGTAATTGGTCAGCATTTGTTGCGAAATGTGGTGATATTGCTTTAAAAGATCGCTTAAATGTGCAATCCCTTCAGCAACATATTCGAAAACAGTTTCTTGAATATGACGTGGCGGATCTTGTTCAAGACGTGTCACAATGATGTCTTTTTCAAAAATTAACTTGCCATCGTCTAATTGCACTTCGCCTGCAAGTACTTTCATTAACGTTGATTTGCCCGCTCCATTGCGTCCAACTAAACAGACTCGTTCGTTAGGTTCAATATGCAATTCGGTATGATCTAAAAGCGGGAAATCCCCGAAGCCTAAATAGGCGTTTGATAGGTTAAGTAATGCCATAAAATTGATGTTAATAAAAAAATTTAGTTATTTTATCAGATTTGAACGAGGGAGGTAAGCGGGGACATGTTGATGGTAATATGAATAATGAATAATGAAGAAAGTTAAAAATCAATGAGACAATATCTTGAAGTGATTGGTTTAATTCACCTTTGGTTAAATATTAATTTACCTAAATTCCCCTGTTACTAAAAATAGTAAACTATAAAAAAGAGATTAGGAGTGCTTAAAACGCCTAAAATATAAAGAGAATACGGTTGAAAAAATTCAACCGTATTTGAAAGACTAAACGTAAAAATTATTCTGCTAATTCTGTTTGTTCATGAGCCATTAATTCTTGTCCAACATTATCTAATAACGTTAAATAACGTTCGTAATGTTTTAACATATCCGCAATTAACTCATTTTTATCCATATATTGCACATCATAACCAACACGACCATCAAAGAAATAAGTGTAAGGTTCGTAAGTGGTGCTATGTTGAATATGTGGTAAGTTTTCATCGTTAATTAACTGCTCTGAAACTTCACGGCTAACAGATTTAATTCCGTACATAAAGTCACGCATTGCATCTTTTTGAATCACTAATTCGACTGCAGGTTCATCTTGATCAAACAAGGTATTTACCGACACACTCAAATTATATTTACCAATTAGCTCTTGGCGTAATTCACGCATTGCAGGTAACGCAGTATGTTTGAGGAAGCGTAAAATATCTTTCTCTTGCGTTTGGTTCATCATTTGCTCTAAACGATCTTTCCATTTCTCACCTGTCCAGAAAATACTGGTTGGGTTCACTTTGGTGCTAAAGTATTTCTTATCTGCATTTAAACCTTTCCATAAGCTCACACACATAATCAGCATTAACATGGCAAATGGGAGAGATACCATTAACGTCATTGCTTGTAGATTAGCCAAGCCGCCTGAACGCATTAAGACAATCGCTACCACAGACATTACTCCGCCCCACATTACTGCTTGCCAGCGAGGAGAGGTTAAACTTTTATCACGTGATGCAATATTATTCAGTACATAAATACCTGAGTCTGCCGAAGTAATAAAGAATAAAGAAATAATCAATAAACTTACAATACCTGTTACTGCTGAAAGGGGTAAGTAATCTAAAAATGTAAATAACAGGGATTCTGGGGATGAAACCAACTGACCTAATGCACCTGCGGCTTCCCCATTATTTAACCAAATTGCTGTATTACCAAATGCGGTAAACCAAAGTACACCAAATAAACTTGGAATGACTAATACGCCAAAAATAAATTCACGAATTGTACGTCCTTTTGAAATCCGAGCAATAAATAAGCCTACAAAAGGTGCCCAAGAACACCACCATGACCAATAAAGAACTGTCCAACCGCTAAACCAGTTCGTATGCTCTTGTTCATACGTATAGGTTTTGAAACTTAATTGTACTAAATTGCTAAGATATGTGCCTAAGTTATCACTAAATGCCGATAATAAATAGAGAGTTGGTCCTGCGACTAAAACAAAAATTAGCAATAAGAAAGCTAAGCTTAGGTTTATTTCGCTCAGCATTTTTACTCCTTTGCCTACCCCTGAAATCGCAGAGAATATGGCTAAACTCATGACAACGACAATAACAATTAACTGTAAACTAAAGCTATTTTCACTTGCCCAACCTAATTGAGTTAATCCCGCCCCTAATTGCGATGCACCAAAACCTAAGGTTGTAATAATACCGAATAAGGTCGCAAGCAATGACATCACATCAATGACGTCACCGACTTTACCGTTAATACGATCTTTCAATAATGGGTAGAAACAAGAACGCAATGCCAGTGGCAGTTTATAGCGGAAACCGAAATAAGCTAAAGCTAAAGCAATCATTCCATACACCGCCCAAGCGTGAATTCCCCAGTGGAATAAGGTATGTAACATCGCTTCTTGTTGACGATGTTCTGCTGTGCCGCTAGTAATATCTGAGAGATAATGTGTCAATGGTTCTGCCACACCAAAGAACATCAACCCAACCCCCATTCCCGCTGCAAATAACATTGCAAGCCAAGAAAGGAATCCAAATTCAGGCTCTTCTTCATCATTGCCAAGTTTAATATTCCCTAAACTACTGACGGAAAGAATCAGCAAGAAGCCTAAAAAAATTGAAAATGTTAAAACGTAGAACCAACTAAAATTGGCAAAAATCCCTGCTTTAGCTTGATCTAATAGTGCTTGTGTTTGCGTCGGTGCAACCAAAATCATGAGCACTAAAAAGAGGATAAAAAATAACGTCAAGCCGATCACTAATGGATTAAATGACGTTCGTTTTTCCATAAATTGAGATAAAGACAAACCTTCTCCTTAAATAGTTAAGTAGATCATTGAAATATTGAATATTTTATTTAAAAAAATTACATCTTAGAGATGCTGCCTTAAGGCAAAAGTGTGCAGTTGAACAACTACGAATGACAGCACATAGAAGTGCGATTTTGAAGGAAACGCTCAGTAGGAATTGAGAGGATTGTTTCCAAAAGTATGGATATAATAACACGGGTTGGTGATTATTTCAAATCCATACTAAATTTATAGAATTCGTTTTATATTTAATAAAAGTATAGTAGATAAAATGATTACTGTTTTGTCAAAACTATGCCTCTTTTAACACTAATTGTATTAGCGGATAAAATGCACAAAATCGGTTGGATCTTCTGCATCACGAGCGGAAGCAATTTCTTCGCCATCTTTCGGTGAACCGATCATTAGCAAGCCAATCACTTTATCCGTTTCCGTACAACCAAATGCTTCGCGAATAGCTGTGCTTTCCACCCATTTTTTTGTAATCCAAACAGTATCAAAACCTTGAGCGTTTGCTGCTAATTGCATCGCATAAGTGGCGCAACCCGCACAAACAATTTGCTCCCAAATGGGCACTTTCACTGATTCGTGATCTAATTTTGCCACCACACCAATGACCATTGGAGCTTGATTTGCCAATTTATCGGCTTTGGCAGCATTTTTTTCATCCATTGCAAATTCAATGACTGCTGATTTTAAGCATTCGTGAAATTTCGGCATACCACTTTTTTGAATCACCACAAAATGATAAGGTTTCATTCGCCCGTGATCCGGTGCTCGCAAAGCTGCTTTTAAAATCGCATCAAGCTGTTCTGTATTCGGTGCAACATTGCCAAATTGTTTACTTGAACGACGATGATGAAGTAAATCTAAAATATCCATAATTCCTCACAGTAAAGTATGTGAACCATCGGCTCACGCACAAGCGGTAAAAAAAGGTGCGTGAATTGCATTCACACAGCTTACTAAAAAGGCTGACAGATTTCCCATCAGCCTTTCGGTTAGCTTAATTAAATTTTCGTTTTATCACGTACCGCGCCTTTATCGGCTGAAGTGGCGAAATGTCCGTAAACTTTTAGAGCAAAAGAGACTTCACGTTGGCGGTTTGCTGGTGCCCAACCTTTTGCGTCTTGCTCTGCACGACGTGTGGCAAGCTCTTCATCGCTTACTGCAAGATTGATGGCACGGTTTGGAATGTCGATGTTGATAATATCGCCATCACGTACTAAACCGATTGCACCACCTGAAGCGGCTTCTGGCGAGGCGTGTCCGATAGACAAACCTGATGTACCACCAGAGAAACGTCCATCTGTTAAAAGTGCACATTTTTTGCCTAAGCCCATCGATTTTAAGTAGCTGGTTGGGTAAAGCATCTCTTGCATACCTGGTCCGCCTTTCGGGCCTTCGTAACGGATGATCACCACATGACCTTCTTTTACTTTACCACCTAAAATACCTGCAACAGCATCTTCTTGGCTTTCAAATACAATCGCTTTACCAGTGAATTTCCAGATCGATTCATCCACGCCTGCAGTTTTTACGATACAGCCGTCTTCTGCGATATTACCAAATAACACCGCTAAGCCGCCTTCTTGTGAAATTGCGTTTTCTTTGTTACGGATACAACCGTTTACGCGGTCGTTATCTACCGTGTCCCAACGGCAATCTTGTGAGAACGCTTGAGTGGTGCGAATGCCCGCAGGACCTGCACGGAAGAATTTATGTAACTCTTCGTCTTGGTTGCGAATAATGTCGTATTGGTCAAGCTGATCGCCCATGGTTAAACCTAACACAGTGTGGGTATTTTTGTGGATTAAGCCCGCACGGTCTAATTCGCCTAATAAGCCCATAATACCGCCGGCACGGTGAACATCTTCCATATGGTATTTGTTGGTGTTCGGTGCAATTTTACTCAAGCAAGGTACTTTGCGAGATAATCGGTCGATGTCTTCCATTTTGAAGTCCACGCCTGCTTCTTGTGCAGCAGCGAGTAAGTGTAACACGGTGTTACTTGAACCGCCCATTGCGATGTCTAAGCTCATCGCATTTTCAAAAGCATCAAAAGTACCGATTGAACGTGGTAATACGCTTTCGTCGTCTTGTTCGTAGTAGCGTTTGCATAATTCAACGATTTGACGCCCCGCTTTTAAGAACAACTCTTTACGGTCTGCATGGGTAGCAAGCATAGAGCCATTACCTGGTAAGCTTAAACCTAATGCTTCTGTTAAGCAGTTCATTGAGTTTGCGGTGAACATACCCGAGCAAGAACCACAAGTTGGGCAAGCGGAACGCTCAATCGCATCAATACGTTCATCTGAAACATTTGGATCGGCTGCTTCGATCATTGCATCTACCAAATCTAAGCGAATTAATTGATCAGAAAGCTTGGTTTTACCCGCTTCCATTGGACCACCTGAAACGAAGATGGTTGGAATGTTCAAACGCATTGCCGCCATCAACATCCCGGGGGTAATTTTGTCACAGTTGGAAATACAGACCATCGCATCCGCACAGTGTGCGTTCACCATATATTCCACCGAATCTGCAATTAAATCACGGCTTGGAAGCGAATAAAGCATACCACCGTGTCCCATCGCGATACCATCATCCACCGCAATAGTGTTAAATTCTTTTGCAACTCCGCCTGCTTTTTCAATTTCAGCAGCAACCAACTGCCCCATATCTTTTAAATGTACGTGACCTGGTACGAACTGAGTAAATGAATTTACCACGGCAATAATTGGTTTGCCGAAGTCATTTTCTTTCATTCCTGTTGCACGCCATAATGCACGTGCACCCGCCATATTACGACCTTGTGTACTGGTCGCTGAACGTAGTTTAGGCATAATCTCTCCAAATTTTTATCTGTTGTGTCTGTTAAAATAAAAGGGTTCTATTCTACTTGAATTTAAATAGTTTGTGGAAAATTTCCTCTTTCCCTTGGTAAGGGAAGCAGAAAAAGTTCCATCTAGAAATTTTTTCCGAGGGAGGGGTTATTTTTGCCTCATCTGCTTCGCCATTTCAATACTTTGAATAATCGCACGGCGGTTAATGGCATCATTATCGCCATCTAACACACGTCGCCAATAGCCAATTGCTTGCTCATAATCATTATGCAAAAAGGCATCGGAAGCCAGTAGTAACAAGCTTGAACTCTCTTTTGAATCTAATGATAAGGCTTTATCTAACCACGCTTTTGCCTGCTCTGACAGTTTTTGCCCTTTATCATAATAATCTGCGGTTGCCATTGCCCCTAAAATCGCCGCTTTTTCGCCTAATACCACCTGTGCATTTTGATAGCTAATCAATGCTGAATTAAACTCATTATTTAACGCATAAGCCTGCCCTAATTCATACCACAAATCGCCATCGTTTGGGTTCTCGCGCAAGCGGTTTTGCAAGCTCTCAATATAGCGATCGTTTTTTTGGGTTTTGTCTTCCATCTCTAATTTTACTTGGAAGGCTTGATGCATTTGCTCACCTTTTTGCACCAAGGAATAACGCCCCGACTGCCAATAAAATAAGCTACTGAGGAGTGTAATTAAAAGCACAACCAAACTTGCAACAAGCGGTGAAAATTTCCTTTTATTTTGCCAAGGCTCTGTGGTGTTTTGATCAAATTGATAACGGCTTTCTGTCTCCGCCAAATATTCTTGTTTGAACGGTTCGGCAAAATTGCCTGCGAATTTGACCGCTTGTTGATAGTTTTCTAAATTAAGCTGTTCACGTGTTTTCATCTATTGTCCTGTCTTTCTGGTACGAGTTCTCCATACGATCGCAACTAAAACGATCCCCAGCAAGCCCACAGGCATCCCCCAAAGCAGCCAAGTTTGCTCATTCACAGGCGGTTTGTAGTTCACAAAATTACCGAAACGCTGGGTCATAATTTCGACAATTTCCTGATCCGATTTGCCTTCATTGACCATTTCATACACTTCAATACGAAGTTTATAAGCAGTAGTGGCATTAGACTCCAATAAATTTTGATTCTGGCATTGCGGACAACGCAAAGATTTTGCCAAACTCATTGCACGTATGCGATCCGCATCGTTGTGAAATTGGAAGGTATCGACCATTTCCGCCTTGGCAATATTGCTAAAAATGGCAAAGACAAGCGGTAAAAAAAGGGTAATCTTTTGCAAAAACTTCATTCTATTCCTATGCTCTTATTTTTCGTTTCTTAATGCTTCTAATCGTGGCAGGAAATCTTTTTCAAAATCCGGATTATAGCCTTTTTGTTGGTAGCGAACGACGCCATGTTTATCCACCAAGTAGCTTGACGGTGCGGAAGAGACCTTCAAGGTTTGAATTAAAAAGCCACGCTCATAATCATCAATTACCAACGCAAATGGATTTCCCCAACGCCCTAAAGCTTCACGAGCATCGGTGGGTTGGTCTGAATAGGTTAAACCCACAATCGGCACGCCTTGAGCTTTCAATTTCAATAAGATCGGAAACTCTTTAATGCACCAGGTACACCAACTCGCCCAAACATTCAAAATATAGGGCTCTTGCGGCAAGCTGTTGTTGGTTAAACGTGCGTGCGGATCAAGTAGATTTTTGCCCACAAATTCGGGTATTGGCTTATCTTGCCAATCTTCCGTTGGCGAGAGGGCATCTTTGTTCAACAGCGGAACGGTTAAAAATGCCACCACCGCCATAAGAATGGCGAGGGGGATGAAGAGGAGGATTTTTTTCATTGTTGTTTCCTTTTGTAATAATCCCCCCTCTTTAGCAAAGAGGGGAGGGGGAGATTTGGCAGAAGTGAAAACGGAGTCCATACGAAAAATAAACATCGTAATCAAATCTCCCCTAACCCCTCTTTTCTAAAGAGGGGGATTTTTTAGTAGCATTGCTATCGGCGGATTTTTTATTTTCTGCGAGAATACCCCACCAACGCCATTAGTGAAGCCAACACCATAATTACTCCACCAAGCCATAAAGCTCTAACGTAAGGTTTGTAATGTAAGCGGAAGGCGTATTCAAGGTTGCCAAATTTGTCGCCCATTACAATGTAGAGATCGTGTAAACCATGGTGGTATAAGCCGACTTCAGCCATTGTCATGGTACGGATGTCGTAATAACGTCGTTCAGGGATGATTTGGGCGAGCGTTTTGCCTGCTTTACTGATGGAAAAAACGGCTTGTTCAGCAGTGTAGTTGGCACCAATGGCATCGCGATACTCTTCATATTTAAATTCAAAATCGGCGATATTGGCAGTTTCAGTCGGTTTTAATCGCACACCAATTTCATCACCATAGTAGCTGTTCATCATCGCACCAATCACACAAATCGCAAAGCCGATATGTGCCAAACGCATTGCAAGCAGTCGGATTTTCCACATAAAACGCAAATAAGGCAGGTGCGTCAAAATAATCCAGAATGCAAGGCTGACAAACACTACGGGCAGTGGTTCGATTTTAAACAGATGCGTTTGACTCACGGTGTGATAAATCAAACCAAGGGCAAGCAACACCGCAACAGGTAGAAGCCAGAGTTGCAATTTAGCTTGTTTAAGAGGTACATTTTTCCAGCGAAGTACCACTGATACGCCCATCGCACACATTGCCAGCAACGCAAGCGGGGTGAAAATAGTGTGGAAATAAGGCGCACCAACGGAAATACTACCCCATTGCATCATCGTAAACACAAGCGGATAAAAAGTACCAAGCAACACAACCGAAGTTGCTACAGCAAATAAACCATTAAGCAATAAGAATGCGGTTTCTTTAGAAAAAAACGTAAAGCGTACTTCACCTTGCCAGAATTGGGTTTTACAAGCGAAAAGGGCGAGTGCAATAAAGCTGAGACTGAAGAAAAGCAGCAGTAATGCCACGCCGCGATCAGGATCGACCGCAAAGGCGTGTACAGAAGTCAGTACACCAGAGCGAACGATAAATGTGCCGAGCAAGCTTAAGGCGAAGGCGAAAATGGCGAGTAAAATCGTCCAATAATTAAACACACCACGTTGTTCGCTAGCGATTAACGAATGCACTAACGCAGTGCCGAGAAGCCACGGCATCAATGAAGCATTTTCAACTGGATCCCAGAACCACCAGCCTCCCCAGCCGAGTTCGTAATACGCCCACCAAGCACCGAGGATAATCCCAGCAGTGAGAAAGCCCCACGAAATCATCGTCCAAGGGCGAATCCAACGAGCTACAGCAGCGTCCATTTTGCCTGAAAGTAGGCTTGCCACAATCATCGCAAAACTTACCGCAAAGCCGACATAGCCCAAATAGAGCAGTGGCGGATGGAAAATCAAGCCAATATCTTGCAACATTGGATTGAGATCACGACCTTCTGGAGGAGGTGGAAAACCACGCTCGAAAGGATTGGAAACCAGCAAGATAAAGAGCATAAAGCCAAGTGCAACCAGCGAGAGCATCGCCAGTGTGCGGTTAGCAAATAAGCGGTCGATTTTACGAGAAAAAAGGCAAAAGACTACTGTCCAGAGTGTGAGTGCGGTAAGCCAAAAGAGCATCGAACCTTCGTGCCCGCCCCAAGTAGCAGCGAATTTAAAAAAATCGGGTAATTGGCTATTTGAGTGTTGAGCAACATAAATCACCGAGAAGTCATCGGTTAAAAACGCATAAGTAAGGCTTGCAAAAGAAATGCCCGTTCCGACCGCTTGTAATAGCGAGAGAAATGGGTTTAGCGATAAAAAATATGGGGTTCTTCTAAGCTCACCCCAAAGCGATAATCCTACTTGGGTTATTGAGGCAATAAGAGCAAAAATCAGGGCAAAATAGCCAAATTCTGGAAACATTGAAATTTAAGTGAACAAAAATAAAACGACACAGATTATGCCATAAATCCGAATGAGGGAGAACGAAAAAAACCTTACCTACCTCGAAAGAGGTGGGTAAGGTTTGATCATAGAGGGATTATTATGAAATTAGAAAGTGTAAGTTGCATTCATACGGAAATCACGACCTGCACCCGCTAAACTATTACCGCCAGCACGTTGGCTATGGCTCTTATAGTTTTTGTTAAATGCGTTATTTACCGCAAAATTAAGCATTAAGTTTTTGTTTGCTTCCCAGTTTGCATAGAAATCGCTTACACCATACCCTGATTGTTTGATTGTTGCTGAACCAGCATTTGACCCGCGACTTGGTGTGCCTGTTTCGCCTTCAACAAAACGACCTTTCCAACCTAATTCTAAACTTGGATTTTCAAATTTATAAGAAACGGATGTTGTCCAAGTGCGACCTGTTGCTACTGCAAATACGGCATGATCTAAACTTGCATCGTTAAATGTGAAGGTTTCTGGTTTACTTTCGGCAACGCCTACACGGAATTTGAAACCACCTTGTTTATAAGCGCCGCCTAATTCATAACCTTGGTTACGTAGTAGTGCAGCATTTACAATGGTGTTAGCTTTAGTCGCGTGAGCATCTTTTACTTTTTGCCAGAAGTAGCTACCGTTTAATGAGATGTTTTTAGTTACATCATAGTTGAAACCCACTTCTGTGTTACGTGCTTTTTCTGCACGTAGATTATCTGAAACATCACGTAATGTATTGCCTGCTAACATCGCTTCAAACATACGTGGGCTGCGGCTTGCATAGTTTAAGTTAGTATTGAAACTTAAATTATCTAACGCTTGCCAGATTAAACCAATGCTTGGATTGAAATCAGCGTGGCTGACGGTTTTGCCACTGTTCGCTTTGAATTTAAAGTGATCGTAACGTGCACCTGTGGTTAATGTAACTGGTCCAAAGCCCCAAATCCCTTCAACATATAAACCCACATCTTCTTTTTGTTGGTTGCGTTTTACACCTGTTGCAACCATACGACCCGTTGCACGATCACGAGCTATTTCTTGAATTGAATTTGGTTTTGCTTCTTGATGACGATAATTTACACCATATTTTAACCAGTGACTTTCACCAATTTCAGAATCTAAATCTAAGTTTGCACCGTGAGTTAAAACACGTGTAGTACTATTTTCAGCAGGTTCTTTGCGTGAGGTTTCAATACGGTAAGCATTTGCTTTTGCTTCAGTAATGAAGCCCATATTTTTACCACTCCACTCTAAGTTTGTCGTATCTTGTGTCGTAATACGATAACGAGGGTTATTGGTTGCATCATTCGCAATCAAGGCACCGTTTGCATCTAAAATATAGTAAGTGTCATTACCACGACGATCTTTACCTGCGAAAACATTACTTAATTTTTGACCTGCCTTAAGATCTTTACTTGTACCCGCTAAATAAGATTGTGAGAAATCAAACTCTTCGCGTAAAGCACGTTCACCATGATATTGTTCTTGACGATGACTTAACACAACGCGTTGGTTTTCAGCAATGTCTACACCAAATTTGGCTAATAGACCACGTTGTCCTAACGCACTATTTTTAACCACATCAGAGCCATCTTTATTTGAATAGCCTTTACCGCCTTTGTAATTTTCAAGCGTTTGCCAGTTACCGCTTAATAATGCATCTACAACGCCTGCTTTACCATAAACAGTTGCACCTTGTGAGTGACCTTTATTGCTGCTTACGCCTGTATTAAGTTTGAAACCAAACTCTTGACCTTCTTCTAATAAATCTTTTGCATCAACCGTTGTGGCTTCAATAGAGCCACTGGTTGCACCAATGCCCGCACTTGCAGAACCAGCACCTTTACGTACGTCAATACGTTTAATGAGGCTTGGATCTAACATAAAACGGCTTTGGTGATGGAAAACTGGAGTATCGCTTGAAGTATTATCTACTTTAAAATCAATTTGGTCTTGACCCATACCACGAATAGTCACCCATTGTGAAGTACCGCCATTCCCCCCCCCGAAGTTGATTGCAGGTTCAGCACTTAATACGCCTCTTAAATCTTCGTTGGTCGATTTTTGAAGATCTTTTAAGGTTACAACATTGGTTTTGCTTTTTGCTCCTGCATTTTCAGAAACAACTTGAACAACATCAAGTTTCACTGAATCAGCAGTGTTTGCGTATGCAAAGGAAGAGAGTGCTGTAAGCACAGCAATGGAAAGTGGGGTGTTTTTCAATTTCATATGTAGATTCCAAAACAAAGAAAAATAAGAATTATTTTTATTTGTAAAAAAGTTCCGTAAATATATGTAAATTTTTAATACGAGTCAATATCATTTAGAACTGAGCTTTACATTTTAACCACGCAAAAGTCAATTTAACCCTTATTTTCCAATAAAAAAGCAGGTGTAAAAACCTGCTTGTAGAGAAATGTTATCCCTGTTTTTGCATAAATTCCCTATGCTGCTTACTTTGAAATGGCACTATTTTTACCTCATCGCCCTCTTCTAAAAGTTGGTAGAATTGCGGGTAGTTAAAAATGCTGTTTTGGTCATTTTCAAGGTATTGCTCGGCATACAAGCGGTTGATTTCACGGATTTTTTCTTCTTTTGTGCCACTGCAACTGGTGTAATTTTCGATATGATTGTTTTCGTCTAAAATATAGACGTTAAAACAACCATTTTTGCCATCTTCAAAGAAGAATTGTAAAAATCCTTCACTGGCAAAATCGTTGATTTGACTTGGGTACACCACCACTCGATTTTCGCCTTTTTTGCTTAAATGGCTTAATATGGTAAGGCGTTTGACTTTTTCAACCGCTTGTTCTGCGACAGGCTTAATTTTCACGTTTTTATCGCTAAATACCAGTTGCCAAGTTCTGCCTGCCACTTTTACCGTATTAAACGCATTGGCATAAATCGATCCTGTTTGTACTGAAATGCAACGATGCACCAGATCAGCGATGGTTTCCCGCAACTCACTGCGAAACTGTTTGCTATAGCAGAATACATTTACTGATTGTGGGGGGGCTGAATTACGGTAGATTTTGTTGGAAAGTAACTTTAGTGCATTCAAAACAGCTTGTTCACCCTCAAAATGTTGGGTGCGGATTTCATTCCACATATTGCGGTAAATAATACTTACGCTTCCTACCAAATTTTGCTCAAAGGCATTAAAGCTAAATAAATCGCTTGAATGGAAATCACGGCGAATATCAGCAAAGTGTTGTGTTGGATCATTTGTGAGATTTATCGCTAAAATAAGGCTACGAATTTCATTAGGGTGCAATAACTCATTTTCACTGATTTTCGGTGCAGAAACAGGGAAAAAGAGCCGTAGATCGGTAATAAATTGACGTAGTTTATGTAAATCAACGTGTTGGCTAACCACGTGTAATTTCGTGCTCACGGTAATCATGCCATTGAAATATGCCCACGCCACCAGTTTGTGTAAATTTTTGTTGTATTGCACAAAGCGCTGTGAGGAGTCGTAAGCACTTTTTGGTGATTGATTAATCAAATACCAACCCGCTTTCATTGCCGAACTGTCTTGGGCTTCAATAAAAGTAATATTTTGTTCCGATAAATCAGGCGTAATATGTGGATTGAGTAAAGTTACTTTGCCAGGCAGTATTTCAAAAACCGAATAAAGCTTACGCATTAAAATGTCGGTATCGTTCGTCATTATGCTTGGATTGATATGGAATTTGTTGGCAAAATTGATTAAATTCCGATAACTTTGTAAGAGTTGTTCGACGAGCATTTTATCTTGCACAATTGCCTGTTTCATTTTCCATTTTGGACGAGAATTAAGTAACGCTATTTCTTCATCAGCCCAGCCCCAATCAGCAATTAAAGATTGCAACTCACGCTCACGCCAGTTGTAGAGCACTTTTCCTTCTTTGGCTTTAAGGTAAAAACATTGACGCAAGCGGTCTAATCTTGATAATTCTTTACGATTTTTAAGGTAATCTGTCACTTGCTCAAGCATTGCCAAATAAGGATCGAAATGATAATACTCCGTTTTGTTGCTCAATAATTTTTGCTTAAATTGTTTTGAAATAAGCTTCGTTTCTGGGTAGGTTTGGGCGTAGCTTTCCAACAACAAAATTTTGATTGCTGATTTGTAAGGACTTTCAATGCCTTTGTAAAGCTGCCATAAACTCGCACCAAAAAATTCGGACGTGGAAAGTGAAGAAAAGTCGCCAAAATCAATCCATTCGTTGAGATCTATTTTTTTCGATTTAATCGCTTTTTTATAGTCATTATCCGATAAATGTAGCCAAAGTAGGCGCTTGCCTGCCAAGCGAACTGCTGAACGATAAAATTCATCAAGCAAGAAAAAATGTTGTGCTGAACCGCTGTGTTCTTCGCTTACACCGCAGTTGTAATGATTCGATTTAAAGCGTTCAGGATTCATCAAATAGAAATTAACTTCGATGCCTAATCCTTTTGCCCATTGAGTTAATTTAGCGAGTTTTTGCTCGATAAGTTGATAATCTTCACTGCTCATCTCATCATTATGACAAATCCATAAATCCAGATCAGATTTAGTCGTTTGCACAATTGAGCCAGTACTTCCCATTGAATAAATGCCATCAAAGGCACAATGCATCACTGTTGTTTTTTTCTCTTCAGGAATAAGCGTGTCAAAAAAACGTTGTTGATAATGATTAAAGGAAAATTGATAAATACCGTGCGGAGCATTCTCTACATAAGCTGGCAATTCAGGCAGGTTATAATGTAATAATAATGGGATAAGATAAAAAACGTGCTTGAAATGAGCATCATTTGAAGCCAACGCTCGACGAATGCGATATTGATCCAATGCATTCACTTTTATAATCGCTTTGGCAAGTTGCACATCAATATGAGAGGAAAGATCACGATCAATAGAACGCATATGAATCGAATTGAGAGCTATTGATGTTAGACTTTTCACCTTAGAGTCCTTTCTATTAAATTTTGTATCACTCTAACAGTTTAAACAAAAAAGTAAAGATAAAGCCTCTTTGCTGCAAACAAGAAGATTGATTTCGTCCAAAGAACAGCTCGGATCACATAATCAATTCGCTAAAATGGTTCAGAGAAAAGGCAAAATTGTGTAGAATAAAGCAGTTTTTCTGGCTTTCTCATTATTTTGATGAAAGTTTGAACGATTTATTATATTTCCAAGTACTTGAAGGATAAAAGATGAAAAGAGTCGTTATTACAGGTTTAGGTATTATTTCTAGTATCGGTAACAACAAAGAAGAAGTGTTAGCTTCATTAAAAGAAGGTAAATCAGGGATTGAATTCGTACCTGAATTTGCAGAAGTAGGAATGCGTAGCCAAGTGGCCGGCACAATTAAATTAAATCCAGCAGAGTTAATCGACCGTAAAGTTTTTCGTTTTATGGGGGATGCTGCAGCATATGCTTACCTTTCAATGAAAGAAGCGATTGCAGATTCGGGCTTAACCGAAGAACAGGTTTCAAATGACCGTACAGGTTTAGTTATCGGTGCTGGGACGGGTTCAGCACACAGCCAATTGGTGGCGTGCGATGCGGTACGTGGTCCTCGTGGTGTGAAAGCGGTAGGTCCTTATGCCGTAACCAAAACAATGGCTTCAAGCGTATCAGCTTGTTTAGCGACCCCTTATAAAATCCGTGGCGTGAACTACTCAATCAGCTCCGCTTGTGCAACTTCAGCACACTGTATTGGTCACGCAATGGAGTTAATCCAATTAGGCAAACAAGATGTGGTTTTCGCTGGTGGTGCGGAAGAACTTTCTTGGGAATGTGCAACCGAATTCGATGCAATGGGAGCAGTTTCAACTAAATATAATGACACACCAACCAAAGCAAGCCGTGCTTATGATGCAAACCGTGATGGTTTTGTTATCGCTGGTGGCGGTGCAGTCGTTGTTGTTGAAGAGTTAGAACACGCTCTTGCTCGTGGTGCAAAAATTTATGCAGAAATCGTGGGCTACGGTGCAACGTCAGACGGTTACGATATGGTTGCACCAAGCGGTGAAGGTGCAGAGCGTTGTATGAAACAAGCGATGGCAACCGTAAACGGTGAAATCGAATACATCAACGTACACGGCACTTCAACGCCAGTAGGCGATGTGAAAGAATTAGGTGCAATCAAAAACGTATTTGGCGAAAAAACACCCGCGATTTCATCAACTAAATCAATGACGGGGCACTCATTAGGTGCTGCAGGTGCACACGAAGCGATTTACTCATTATTGATGTTAGACAATGGCTTTATCGCTCCAAGCATCAACATTGAAACATTAGATGAACAGGCACAAGGCTTAAATATCGTAACAGAACGCCAAGACAAAGCATTAACAACTGTAATGTCAAATAGTTTCGGCTTTGGTGGTACTAATGCTTGCTTAGTGTTCCAAAAATATAACGGTTAATAAAATAAATTTATTATGAAAACTAAATGCCTTTACGGTTAAAATCGTAAAGGCATTTTCCTTTAGCGGTTAAAAAGAAAGAAAGTTTGCAAAATACTCTGTAAAATCGACCGCTTACTCACTTTCATCAAAATAATGATGTTTTTTCCACAGTTTGCACTACGCAAACGTTTTCTTTTTTTGTAAAATAGGGCGGATATTGCCCGTAGAGGTTTATATGGTTGATATTATTATCGTTGGTTTGATTGCATTTTCTATTCTGATTAGTTTATGGCGCGGCTTTGTGAGTGAAGCGTTATCGCTGGCTGGCTGGGTATTGGCGTTTTGGGTAGCAAGTAATTTTTACCCTTATTTGAGTGGTTATCTTACCCAAGTGAACTCCATTTACTTGCAAAATTCAGAATATTTACGCAATGGCGTAGCGGCGGCAGCACTTTTCGTGATCGTACTGATTGTATGCGGTGTCATCAATGCGTTATTAAATAAAATCATTTCAACCACGGGTATTTTATCTACTACAGACCGTATTCTCGGTGGGGCATTTGGTGCATTGCGTGGGATTTTAATCGTCTCTGTAGCACTTTTCTTCCTTGATACCTTCACATCAGTAAGCCAAAATGAGCTTTGGAAAGAATCGCAACTTATCCCGCATTTTGACTTCATTGTGCAATGGTTTTTCGAGCAATTACAGGCAAATTCTAGTTTCTTAAATTCAACTAAATAGAGGTTATTTTTTATGTGCGGCATTGTCGGGATTATTGGGGGATCGCCTGTAAACCAAGCGATTTATGATGGTTTAACATTACTTCAACACCGTGGGCAAGATGCCGCAGGTATTGTCACCATTGATGAGGAAAATCGTTTTCGCTTACGTAAAGCCAATGGCTTAGTGAGCGAGGTTTTCCGCCAAGAACATATGTTACGCTTGCAAGGTAATGCAGGTATCGGGCACGTACGTTACCCAACCGCAGGCAGCTCAAGCGTTTCGGAAGCTCAGCCTTTTTATGTGAATGCACCGTTCGGCTTAACCCTTGTGCATAACGGTAACTTAACCAACAGTGCAGAATTAAAATCCTTGCTTTTCACAGAAGCACGTCGCCACGTGAACACCAATTCTGACTCAGAAGCATTACTTAATATCTTCGCTTACTATCTTGACCAATATCCAACCCCCCATCTTTCTCCCGAAAATATTTTTGAAACCGTTCGCAAAACCAACCAAATTATTAAAGGTGCTTACGCTTGTATCGCAATGATTATTGGGCATGGTATGGTGGCATTCCGCGATCCATTCGGAATTCGACCTCTTGTGTTAGGTAAACGTGTGGTTGATGGCAAAACAGAATATATGTTTGCCTCTGAAAGTGTGGCGTTAGATATTGTGGGCTTTGAATTCGAGCGTGATGTAAAACCAGGCGAGGCGATTTACATTACCTTTGATGGCGAATTCCACTCACAAATCTGTGCGGATAACCCAACGCTTAATCCGTGTATTTTTGAATATGTTTACTTTGCCCGTCCAGATTCGGTAATTGATGGTGTATCAGTTTACGCATCACGCGTGCATATGGGTGAAATGCTGGGTGAAAAAATTAAACGTGAGTGGGGTAGAATAGTGGATGAAATCGATGTGGTTATCCCTGTGCCTGAAACCTCAAACGACATTGCGGTTCGTATTGCGAATGTGCTTTATAAACCGTATCGTCAAGGTTTTGTGAAAAATCGTTATGTGGCTCGCACCTTTATTATGCCAGGTCAAGCACAGCGGAAAAGCTCGGTTCGCCGTAAACTTAACGCGATCGCGGCAGAATTTAAAGGCAAAAATGTGTTGTTGGTGGACGATTCTATCGTACGTGGCACAACCTCTGAGCAAATTGTTGAAATGGCACGTGCCGCAGGAGCGAAAAAAGTGTACTTCGCTTCCGCAGCACCAGAAATTCGCTATCCAAACGTGTATGGGATTGATATGCCAACTAGTGAAGAATTAGTGGCGTATCATCGCAATGTGGATCAAATTGCAGAGATGATTGGTGTAGATAAATTGATTTTCCAAGATTTAGATGCCTTAATAAAAGCGGTTCAAACTGAAAACCCAGCAATCAAAAACTTTGATGCATCGGTGTTTACAGGCAAATATATTACAGGCGATGTAGATCAAGTATATTTAGAGGCAATTGCTGCAGCTCGTAATGATAAAGCAAAAGCAAAAAATGCGGCTCAATCAGGCAATTTAGAAATTCACAACATTAGTGCAAGTGCATAATCGGTGAAAATCGGGTAAACTAAGAAAAAAAGGGCGTTTTTTTACGCCCTTTCTCTTATTCTTCAAAAGGAAAATATGATGGCACTTTTACCTCTCAACGAGGCTTTGGCAAATATGCTTGCTCAGCTTCCAACCCCAACAGAAACAGAAACGCTTTCCCTTAATCAAGCGGCAAATCGTGTACTTGCTCAAGATATTATTTCACCGATTAATGTCCCAAGTTTTGATAATTCAGCGATGGATGGCTATGCAATCAAATTGGCGGATTTAGATCAATTTTCTACTTTTACCATTGCAGGCAAAGCTTTCGCAGGTAAGCCATTTGAGGGCGAAATCAAATCAGGTGAGTGTGTACGAATTATGACGGGGGCAATGTTGCCAACAGGCTGCGATGCCGTGATTATGCAAGAAGAAACCGAACAAGCGGGCGAAAATCAGATTAAATTTACCAACAGCATTAAGCTTGGGCAGAATATCCGCCGCGTGGGCGAAGATGTGGCACAAGGCAGTCTTGTGCTTACCAAAGGCAGTTTATTAAACGTGGCGAGTTTACCGTTGTTGGCATCGCTTGGCATTGCGAAAGTAGAGGTATTTAAACGCACTAAGGTTGCGATTCTTTCTACAGGCGATGAATTAGTAAGCGTAGGGAATCCGTTGACCGTTGGGCAAATTTACGATACCAATCGTTTTGCCGTGTGCTTGATGTTAGAAAAATTAAATTGCGAGATTTTAGATTTCGGCATTTTGCCAGACGATCCAACCATTTTCGAAGAAACTTTTGTTAAAGCACAACAAGCGGCTGATGTGTTGATTACCAGCGGTGGCGTTTCTGTTGGTGAAGCGGATTTTACCAAAGATGTGCTCGAAAGATTGGGTAAAATCGCCTTCTGGAAAATCGCAATGAAACCAGGTAAGCCATTCGCATTTGGCTTTTTAGGTAATGAAAACGAAAAACAAACCGTCTTCTTCGGTTTGCCAGGTAATCCTGTTTCAGCCTTAGTTACTTTCTACCAATTAGTGCAGCCTGCTTTGGCTCAACTTGCAGGCTTAAATGCAGATTATCTTGCAAATTTAATGCCCAAAATGACCGCTTGTACAGCAACTAATTTAAAGAAAGCAGCTGGTCGCGAAGATTTCCAACGCGGTTTTTATTTCATCAATGAGCAAGGCGAATTGATGGTAAAACCTATTGGGCTGCAAGGTTCGCACATTTTTAGTGCTTTTTATGAAAGCAACTGCTTTATTGTGTTAGAAGCTGAACGTGGCAATGTGCAAGCAGGCGAAAAAGTGACCATTCAGCCGTTTAATGGCTTACTGAGATAGTTAAAAATGGAATTAACCGATCACGAAATGTTGCGATACAACCGACAAATCAGCCTAAAAGCGGTTGATTTTGATGGGCAAGAAAAGCTCAAAGAGAGCCGCGTGTTAATTGTCGGTGCGGGTGGGTTAGGCTGTTCCGCAAGCCAATATTTGGCAAGTGCTGGAGTGGGTAAAATCATTCTGGTGGATTTTGACACTATCTCGCTTTCTAATTTGCAACGCCAAATTCTTTATACAGATGCCGATATGGGTAAGCCTAAAGCGGAAGTGGCAAAGGCTCGTTTGCAAGCAATCAATCCGAATATTGAGGTGCAAGCAGTCGTGAAAAAATGTGATGATGCAGAATTGGCCGAACTCATTAGACAAGTAGATATAGTCGTTGATTGTACAGATAACATAGATGTGAGAAACCAACTCAATTTGCAATGTTTCCAACGAAAACGCCCGCTTGTTTCAGGTTCAGCAATTCGTTTTGAAGGGCAAGTTTCCGTTTTTACCTATGCTGACAATGAAGCGTGCTACCAGTGTTTAAGCCAGCTTTTTGGAAGTGATACGTTAAGCTGTGTAGAAGCGGGTGTGATTTCCCCCATTGTAGGCGTGATTGGCAGTTTACAGGCATTGGAAACCATAAAAGTTTTGCTTGATATTGGCAAAACCTTGTCAGGGAAATTGTTGATTATTGATGGTTTACATTTTTCTGTGCGAGAAATGAATTTACCTAAAATGCCGAGCTGTAAGGTTTGCACTGTATCGCACGAGTAAATTGCATAAATAAAGCTAATATGACTTATAATTTTATTTGTGAAATGATTTATTTGACAGCTAAAACGTTTTAGCCTAAAATAATCAGCGTTTTGTTCCTCCTTAGTTCAGTCGGTAGAACGGTGGACTGTTAATCCATATGTCGCAGGTTCGAGTCCCGCAGGAGGAGCCAACTAATTTCCTTTAGTTTTACTTTTGTTCTTGTTTTATTTGTCTCCTTTTGTAAAACAGTAATTCTTACCTCCAGAATTAGAACAAAAGATTTGCCCTATAGCCCTTTTGCTATAGGGTTATTTTTTATCTTAAAACAAGTACTATTATTACTCTAAATTACACTCCAATTGATCTTTCTTTACATTGGAAAACCACGTTACATAATCAAATTGGTCGTAATATTTCCGCCCGTTCCAACCTGAAAATTCAAATAAATTACCAACTTGTCCTTTTTTCTCAAAACCTTTGATGTAAAAACTGGATTTGATTTCAGGGTAAGGCTTATGCGTAAACACTACTTTATGTTTAAATGGCAGTTGGTCAAAATCTTGTAAATTTTGCTCGGTGCAACTATCGCGATCTGTCATCATAATAAACAGATTATCTAAATTTAGTCTTTTGAGACGCTCTTCCCATTTTGCTTTCGCTTCTTGCTCGCTGTGATAATGCATAAAATGTAGCGTAATATCACTTAATTTTCCTACTGGATAAGGCTTATCAGTAGTTATAAAACTCAGCTCCATCTGATTATAAGCGGTGAAATTTTGCAGATATTTTACAAAGTCAGCTGGCTCAAGATAGAGATTAACAAAAGGCGAGCGGAATCGTTCGCCTAAATCGTGCAGAATAAACGCACCATTGCAATTACTGGCAATCACAGACATTTCGTGATTAGTCAAACGCTGTTGATTTTTCTGGTTAATTGATTTCCGCATCTGGCGATTAAACCAATTTCTAAATTTAGTAAATAACAAAATACTTTCCTCTTTCCAAAAATACAAAAGAACAGCAATTTATGGTTGCTGTTCTCTATGACAAAAAGTTTAAAGCGAAGTTTAGAACGTTTCTTTCGCTTCTTTTAATAATGCTTCTGGAATAGTAATACCATAGGCTTTTGCGGTTTGCGTATTTACAGAAAGCTCCATTTTACTCACTTCATGTGTTGGAATTGAACCTGCTTTTTCGCCTTTTAACACTCGAGCCGCCACTTTACCTGTTTCCACGCCAATATCATATTGATTTACCGCATAAGCCGCTAATGCCCCACGTTTTACCGTATCGCGGTCAGCTGCAATCACAGGCACTTTAATTTCTAATGCAGCTTTGTGTAATGCTTCATAAGCAGAAACCACTGCATTATCTTCAGAGATATAAATTGCTTGTACTTTACCCGCTAAACTGCGTGCTGCTGTGCCAATATCTGCACTATGTTGTACGGCAACAGGCACTACTTTGATATTTGATTTCGCAGCTTCAGCTTGCAATTCTTTTAATACAATCGCTGAGTTTACTTCACCTGCACTAAACACATAGCCAACCGCTTTAAGCTCTGGTACAAATTTATGGATCAACTCCAATTGCGGTTCAATCGCTTTATGGTCTGAAACACCTGTTACATTCGTGCCTGTTGGCTCCCAAGATTTGACTAACTTAGCGGCTACGGGATCAGTTACCGCAGAATAAACCACAGGAATAGTTTTAGTTGCTGCGACAACAGGTTGAGCTGATGGGGTTGAAATTGGAATGATGATCTCTGCTTTATCGCCTACAAATTTACGGGCAATTTGAGCGGCTGTTGCAGTGCTGCCTTGAGCAGATTGATAGTCGATTTTAATCGTTTTGCCATCTTCAAAACCTTGATTTGCAAGCTCATCGACAATCCCTTTACGAATAGTATCTAACGCAGGATGCTCAACAATGGCAGTAATAGCTACCTTCGGCAGTTCTTGAGCAATTGTATTGAGTGAAAACGCAACTAAAGCAGAAATAATTAAGGTTTTATAAGATTTCATAACATCATCCTCTTTAAAATCAAATTTAACTTCAATTGAACTATTAAACTAGTACATTTAAATTAAAGATACTCTACCTTTTAAAGAATGTAAAGCAAAATTATTCAAAATGGTACTCTAGGTGGATATTCTATCTAGTTATATCAAATAGTTTTTTGTCTCTACAAATTTAATCAAAATGGCGTATGCTTAATCCAACTTTAACCTAATTCAAAATAAGGAATTTGCCATGACAATTTATACAGACAACTCATACACCATTGGTAACACCCCTCTTGTTCGCTTAAAACATTTCGGCAATAACGGCAATTTGGTCGTAAAAGTAGAATCACGTAATCCGAGCTTTAGCGTGAAATGCCGTATTGGTGCGAATATGGTATGGCAAGCGGAGAAAGATGGTCTTTTAACTAAAGGCAAAGAGATCGTAGATGCAACTAGCGGTAATACAGGGATTGCACTTGCTTATGTAGCAGCTGCTCGCGGTTATAAAATTACTCTAACGATGCCTGAAACGATGAGTCTTGAGCGTAAGCGTTTATTACGTGGTTTAGGCGTAAACCTTGTATTAACCGAAGGTGCAAAAGGGATGAAAGGTGCGATTGCAAAAGCTGAAGAAATCGTAGCAAGTGACCCAAATCATTACGTGATGTTAAAACAGTTTGAAAATCCAGCAAACCCCGCAATTCACCAACAAACGACAGGTCCTGAAATTTGGAATGCGACTGAAGGCAAAGTGGATGTTATTGTGGCTGGCGTCGGAACAGGTGGTACAATTACAGGGATTTCTCGCCATATCAAACAAGATCAAGGTAAACAGATTATTTCTGTTGCGGTTGAGCCGAAAGAGAGTCCAGTAATTACGCAAACCTTAAATGGCGAAGAAGTGAAACCAGGTCCTCACAAAATTCAAGGTATCGGTGCAGGTTTTATTCCAAAAAATTTAGATTTAAGTTTAATTGATCGTGTAGAACAAGTTTCAAGTGATGAAGCTATTGCAACCGCTCGTCGATTGATGGCAGAAGAAGGTATTTTAGTGGGTATTTCATCAGGTGCTGCAGTAGCCGCTGCGAATCGCCTAGCACAACAACCTGAGTTTGCGGATAAGTTGATTGTAGCCATTTTACCATCAGCATCAGAGCGTTACTTAAGTACCGCATTATTTGAAGGTATTGAGATTTAATTTATTATAATATTTTAGAAGGCAAGGATAATCCTTGCCTTTTTCTCGTCTTTACGTTTTTATTTCAATTCATCTAAATACGCTTTATTTGCTTTTTCAAAGGTTTCAGATGTTTTGGCATTTGGTGCTGGTGTAATGAGAGAAATCACGACAATCATTAGTGTTGCCAGTAAGAAACCAGGGATCATAGAATACATTTCTGGCAGTTCAAATAAAGCAGTTAAATCTTTCCAAAAATACACAATTAATGCACCTGTGAGCATTCCTGCCATTGCGCCTAAACCATTCATTCGTTTCCAGAATAATGAGAGTAAGACGATAGGACCAAATGCTGATCCAAAGCCTGCCCACGCATCTTTTACTAATCCAAATACTTGACTGTTTGGATCTTGAGCGATATAAATTGCAAGGGTAGCAACAGCGAGCACCATTAAACGGCTTAACCAAACGAGTTCTTTATCAGAGGCTTCTGGGCGAAGGATGCCTTTGTATAAATCTTCGGTAATTGCACTTGAGCAGATCAATAGTTGGGCTGAAAGTGTGCTCATTACAGCAGCCAAAATAGCAGAAAGTAAGATGCCAGCAATCCAAGGGTTGAATAATAATTTTGCCAGTTCAATGAAAATCTGTTCGTTGTTATGGCTTACTACACTGGCTTGTTCTGGATGTACGAAGAAATAAGCCATACCAAAATAACCAATACCGATTGCACCAGCAAGGCAAATAATCATCCAAGTCATACTAATGCGACGAGCATTTTCGAGTGATTTAACGCCTTCTGCCGCCATAAAACGAACCACAATATGCGGCTGACCAAAATAGCCTAAACCCCATGCCATTAAACTCGCTACGCCCAGTAAGGTTGTGCCTGTAAACATATCGTTATAGTTACGTTGAGCGATTGTTTCTGCATGTGTGATAGCTGCCTCCATTACCTCAAAGCCACCAATATTCATCAGCACAAAAACAGGCGTAAGAATTAACGCAAAAAGCATTAATGTAGCTTGAATGGTATCCGTCCAACTTACCGCTAAAAAGCCACCGATAAAGGTATAAAGAATCGTAGCAACGGCACCATACCAAATTGCATCCGCATAAGGAACACCAAATAGGTTTTCGAATACGCGAGCACCAGCCACAACCCCAGAAGCACAGTAGACTGCAAAGAAAAGTAAGAAAATCAGTGCAGATAAGATTTTAATGATGCGAGTTTTATCGCCAAAACGGTTGTGGAAATATTCTGGTAAAGTTAAAGCATCGCCAAAATATTCAGTTTGGGCACGTAAACGACCTGCAACCAATTTCCAGTTAAGATAAGCCCCTAATGTTAAGCCAATTGCCAACCAGGCTTCAATTAAACCACCCGCATAAATTGCCCCTGGTAATCCCATCAATAACCAACCAGACATATCTGATGCCCCCGCAGAAAGTGCGGTAACAAAGCTACCTAAGCGACGACCGCCTAAGATGTAATCAGAAAGATTATTGGTAACACGATAGGCGGTAAAGCCAATAAAGATCATCCCTAACAAATAAATCAGGAAGGTAGTTACGGTTGGATCTAAGCCAAACATTATGCATCCTCTTAAAATTTTAAAGGAAAAAGATTACTGATTTTTAGTAAAATTTCAACTTAAACCGCATAAAAAGGAAGATTTTTTTGATTTAATCGGACTTATTCCGCAATAATTAAATGATGCAGTGGTTTATCCCAAGATTCAAGCGGTAACTTTTCTACACACTGACAAGCGTGAGCCAGCCCTATGCGAATCGCTTTCGGATTTTGTTCAAAGGTACGATCGTAAAAACCACCGCCATAGCCAAGTCGCCCAAGCTGTTTATCGCAACCAACAAGCGGTGTAAAAATCATATCAATTTGCGAAGTCGGGATCACATTTCTCACATCTAATTTCGGTTGTAACAAGCCCCACGGATGTTTTTCTAACGGTGTGACTGATTCAAAATGAGAGAAAAGCAAATTTCCCTTTGAAAAAGGATGAATAATCGGTAAGTAGCATTTTTTGCCTTGTTTACGTAGCTCTTCAACTAACACAAGCGGTGAAATTTCGTGTTTAAATGGCAAATAAACAGCGATATGTTCAGCTTGCTGTTTTTCGATAATATCTAATGCAATAGGAACGAGATCGTGCGAGGCTTGCAATTGTTTTTCTGCGGATAAATGTGAGCGTTTTTCAAGAAGTTGTTTACGAAGAACTCGGCGGTCTGTTTGAATGGAAGATTGCATAGCAAATAGATGATGAGGTGTCCGAAGTGCCGCTATCGGTAATAGTCCTTGAACCAGAAGGTTCAAGGGAGTCGAACGTATTTGTTTTTAGGCTTCTTACTTAAAGTAAGCATGCTCACCAACAACTGGATGTCCAACTCAAAGTTTTAAATTATCGGCTCAGGGACGTAACCAACAACGCACACCCCAGACGGGTTAGGATATTAACGGAATTTTGCCTTTTTTCCTAGTCTTAAACGTAATTTATTTTACGTTTGCCTAGCTTTTAGGCGAGCATATAACAGTTATTCATCAACCGTAATTGATGCGACTGGCTGAAGTTTATTCAATGAACTATCTAGCTGCTGAATGCAGTTTTGTAACACATTTTTATTGTTTTCATTGCGTTGTTTTTCAAGCTCAAGTTCATAGTTTAAATTAAGTGCCACGATTGCCAATACTTTTTCTAACTGAATAATGCCTGATTGTTCTTTTAGAACGCCTACTCGTTCTTCCAAACGTTGGGCAGAGGCAAGTAAATTATCTTTCTGTTCTGGTGGACAATGTAATCGCAAAACTTGCCCAAAAAGTTGTATCTCAATATTATTTGCCGACATAACAAGCCGTCCTTATAAAGAATAAATTAGTTTATTATGCCATTATTCAATTTAATCATAAATAGAAAAATCGCTAAATTCAATTCAACAATTTTAATTATTTATAGGTAAATCAGCATAATAGCCCGATTTTTATCCCTTATTTTGCGTTTTTTTGCTATTATGCGAGCCTAATTGATCATTCTCTTGATTTTATTAATATGACAATACAAGTAGAATTTAAACAACTCGTTGCCCAACTGCAAATTGAGCTTACACCAGCCGAATTTCACGGCTTTTTAAGCGGTTTAATTGTTGGCGGTGTTCAAGATGAATCTTGGAAAACATTAACCTACCAATTTACCAATGATGGGCTCGCATTTTCTCGAGCTCCTCTCAAAACATTGGAAAACTTTTATCAAGAATTGACCGCTAGTTATACGGAAGCCAACACGCTTTTCAGCCTTTGGTTACCTGAAGATGAAAATGATGGCTTCGCTCTTGCTGATAGCATTGCGGAATGGACAAGCCATTTTATTTTGGGTTTAGGTTTAGCTCAACCCAAATTAAGCGAAGAAAAAGATGAAGTAGGCGAAGCAATTGATGATTTAGAAGAGATCTCACGCCTTGGCTACCACGATGATGACAAAAACGAAGAACTCATCGAAGCTGGCGAAGAAGTTGTCGAATATTTACGCGTGCTGGCTCTTTTCTTGCACAGCAATTTCGCATTAAATACCACACCTGCAAACAAAGCTCAACTGCACTAATTTTGAAGAATAAGGATAATTATGACTCAGCTTAAAAATGATCGTTATTTAAAAGCCCTATTACGTGAACCTGTGGATATGACACCCGTTTGGATGATGCGTCAAGCAGGTCGTTATTTGCCAGAATATAAAGCAACTCGTGCTCAAGCGGGCGATTTTATGTCGCTTTGCCGCAATGCAGATTTAGCCTGCGAAGTGACTTTGCAACCTTTACGCCGCTATGCACTAGATGCAGCGATTTTATTTTCAGATATTTTGACTATTCCAGATGCAATGGGTTTAGGTTTAAGTTTTGGTGCAGGGGAAGGTCCTAAATTTGCTCGCCCAATTGAGCATAAAATCCAAGTGGATAACTTACCAATTCCCGATCCTGAAGGTGAATTACAATATGTAATGAATGCTGTTCGCACCATTCGCCGTGAATTAAAAGGCGAAGTGCCGTTAATTGGTTTCTCTGGCAGCCCATGGACTTTAGCAACTTATATGGTAGAAGGCGGTTCAAGTAAAGCATTCACAAAAATTAAAAAAATGATGTATGCCGATCCGCAGATTTTACATGCATTATTAGACAAACTTGCAGACAGCGTCATTCTTTATTTAAATGCACAGATCAAAGCGGGTGCACAAGCGGTCATGGTGTTCGATACTTGGGGCGGTGTGTTAGCTCACGAAGAGTACAAAACCTTCTCATTGCAATATATGCAAAAAATCGTGGAAGGCTTAATTCGTGAAAATGAAGGCAGAAAAGTACCTGTTACACTTTTCACCAAAGGCGGGGGCTTATGGCTTGAAGCCATTGCTGATACAGGTTGTGATGCTGTTGGATTAGATTGGACAGTCGATATTCGTGATGCTAAAAAACGCGTGGGGCACAAAGTAGCACTGCAAGGCAATATGGATCCGAGCGTATTATATGCTCCAGCTGCACGCATTGAGCAAGAAGTTAAAAACATTCTTGCAGGTTTTGGCGAAGGCTCTGGTCACGTATTCAATCTAGGGCACGGCATTCACCAAGATGTTCCAACCGAAAGCCCGAAAGTGTTTGTAAACGCTATTCACGAGTTTTCGAAGCAATATCATAAATAATTAGCTGCAAGCGGTGGAGTGTTGTAAAACTTTTACGAATTCGACCGCTTTATCATTAACTATCGCGAGGAATTATATGCGAAACCCCATTCACAAACGTATGGAACGCTTTGAACCTTGGCAACACCTGACATTTATGGCGTGTTTGTGCGAAAGAATGTATCCGAATTTCCAAATGTTCTGCCATGTAGCCGAACAAGAAGAGAATACGAAGCTCTATCAGAATATCTTAAATCTTGTCTGGGAGCATCTCACTGTTAAGGGAGCGAAAATCAACTTTGATAATCAGCTCGAAAAATTAGAAAACATCATCCCAGATGTGAACGAATATGAATTTTTCGGCGTGCTTCCTGCCCAAGATGCGTGCGAAGCACTTTCTGAATTGCTACACAGCATCATTGCTGGTGCAACACTTGAACAAGCGATTCGCATTAGCCAAATCTCGCTTGGCACAGTGGCAAGCTATTTAGAGATGCAAAATGAACGAGAATTAAGCGAAGTAGAGCTAAAAAATTCAGAAGAAATTCAAGAAGAATTAGACGTACAATGGCAAATTTACCGCCTTCTCAATGAATGCGAAGAGCGCGATGTTGCCTTGATTTTAGACCTTAAAAATGAGATCAGAAGTGCGGGAATAAGCAATATTGGTGTGATTTTTAACCAGTAGAATTATTTTTCAATAAAAAATAATATTTGCCTATTTGAGAAATTTGAACTTTGAATTAAGCTACACCAAGTTATATCAACCCTTTCGGCGATTTTCGCCATAACTAAACAATCTTTGAGGATTAAACTATGAACAAAAGTGAATTAATTGATGCTATCGCAGCAAAAGCAAACTTAAGTAAAAAAGATGCTAAAGCAGCTTTAGAAGCAACGTTAGAAGCCGTATCTGAAAGCTTAAAAGCTGGTGATGCTGTTCAATTAATCGGCTTCGGTACATTCAAAGTAAACAAGCGTGCAGCACGTATTGGTCGTAACCCAAGTACTGGCGAAGAGATCCAAATCGCGGAAGCTAAAATCCCAGCTTTCGTTGCAGGCAAGGCATTAAAAGATTTAGTGAAACAGTAATAGAAAATTGCCATTAAAAAACGGTCTAAACCTTATATGATAAGCATAAGGTTTAGACCGTTTTCATGTCTTTTATGTCAGATTATTTTTGTTCTTCTTTAAAAGGTTGTGATTTAGATTCAGCATTTTGTTCTGACACAATTTCATACTTCTTTATCAATTCTTCTTCTAGTATCTTACCTTCTTTTGCTACTTGATCTAATTTTGCCTGTAATTCACTAAAGATTTTATGTGACTCTTCCGTTGGTTGGTGAACTACTTTTTCTCCTTCTGTCATCAATTGTATGCCCAATGATAAGGCTTCTAAAGATTTTTCTTTAAGCTGTTTTACTTTCTCATCAGCAATTTGCAAAGTATCTGCACTTTGTTTAATTACATCAGCTTGAGCTAATAACGCTTTATTCATTGCATCACGCAATAATTTTTCATCTTTTGCTTTGTCGCCTAGTTTTTCTACTTCAGTAGTAATCGCATTTTCGATACCTTGTTCTTGAGCTTTTTGCCATTCACGGAATTTTTTGTAATCTTCCGCTCCAGTGTCTACTACTTCCGCAGATTTCTCTTCAGCTTTCACTTCCGTTTTTTCTTGATTACTTGGTGCAGTTTCTTGTTCCGTTTTTGTTTGGACTGCTGGTGCTGTATTTGCAACATTAACTGTTGTTTCTGTAGGCTTATCACAAGCGGTTAAAAGTACAGATAATAATGCAATCGCACTTAATGTTTTTAATTTAGTCATATTAACCTCAAAAAAATGGCTAGCGAAACACTAGCCATTGTTATTTGTTTAAATCTAAAATTATTCGCCGAAAGTTTGTTGTAATTCAGCTTGTAATTGTTGTAACACATTGCCTTCTTGGATAAGTTGCTGTGTTTTCTCTGCTAATGCATTTTGTGATTCAGGTGTTGGCTGAGACATCACTTTTACAGAATCTGCTACGATTGAACTGGATAAAGTTAAAACTTCTTTGGTTTTTGCTTTAAATGCAACAACTAATGGGCTTTTGACTTCTACAGCATCTAAAGTTTTTACTGTTTCATCTACAGTTTTTGTAAATTCAACTAATGCAGCTTCCACTTTTTTAGGGTCATTCGTTGCTAACTCAGTTTGAAGTTTTTGTTGAGCTGCATTTGCTGCTTGCTCTTGTGCTTTATTCCAATCTAAGATTTTTTGTAAATCTGTTTTACCCTGAGCTAACTCTTCTGCACTTAATTGCACAGCTGGTTTTGCTGTTTCTGCTGGAGCTGCTTCTTGTTGTGCTACTGGTGCTTGAGTTTGTGCAGGTGTTGCTTCTGCTTTTGGTACTTCAGCAGCTTTATCTGCTGGTTTATCACAAGCGGTTAAAAATAATGCAAATAATGCTGTTGCACTGATTTTAGTTAATTTAGTCATTTAAGTTCCCTTTATGTAAAATAAATATCTCTCAATAGAGAGGTTTTCATATTGTACGCTGTATAGACCGACTTTCAAAACAAATGTTCCGTAAAGTCTTGTATATTTATGTAAATTTAAGCTTTTTTGTAATGTTTTTCTAAACTACGATGGCGAATTTGCACTTTTTTGCCTTTCGCTTGGAAATATTTGGCGAGCTGTTCGGTCACAAAAACAGAACGGTGTTTGCCTCCCGTACAACCAATTGCAATAGTTAAATAACTTCGGTTGTTTTTTTCAAGCTGAGGCAACCACATTTCTAAATAATTACGTGTGTGATAGATAAATTGGTGCACTTCTGTTTGTCGCTCTAAAAAATCAATTACAGGTTGCTCTAGTCCTGTCATTGGACGCAACTCTGGATTCCAATGCGGGTTAGGCAAGAAACGTACATCAAACACATAATCTGCATCAGCTGGCAAACCATACTTAAAGCCGAAAGATTCAAACACAATATTTAGCTCTTTCTCTTGATGCCCCTGTAACAACGTTCTTAAATTTTCTGCCAGTTCGTGTGAAGAAAGGTGGGAGGTATCAATAATGTAATTGGCTTGTTGAAGCAATGGTTCAAGTAAACGTTCTTCCAAATCAATCGCACTTTCGAGAGATAAATCTTGGCTAGAAAGCGGATGTAATCGGCGAGAATCACTGTAACGGCGAATAAGCATGCTCCGTTCGCAATCTAAGAACAACAATTTTACGTGATAAGGTGAAAGCTGGGCAAATAGTTCATCTAAAACTTTTGCATCTTCTGGTAAATTTCGGACATCAAGACTAACCACCGCTGATTCTTTTGACTTAGAGAGATATTCTGCTAATTGAGGGATTAACGGAAGCGGAATGTTATCCACGCAGTAATATCCAATATCTTCTAATGCACGTAATGCAACTGATTTACCCGAGCCTGAACGCCCACTAATAATGATAAGTTCCATAATAGCCCCATCAACTACTCTTCTGTTTCTGATTGTCTATCAATATATGCCAAAATCTGCCAGATTTCATCTGCCGATTGTGTTGCTCTGAGCTGTTTAGCTAATGCTTTATCGCTAAGTTTTTGGGCAATTTGCTGCAAACAGCCTTTGTATTTTTCACAACAGCCTTTAGGAAACATCATGGCATAAACCAAATCAACCTCTTTATTATCACTGGCTTCATAATCAATTGGTTGTTCTAATTTAAAAAAGAGAGCAATGGGTTGATTAAGTTCAGTACAGTCAGATGGTAGTTTTGCGTGTGGTAATGCAATACCATTACCGATGCTAGTGCAACCTAATTTTTCACGTTTGAACAAATTTTCAAAACAGATCACAGGGCATATCTCTTTTGCATTGAGACGGTATTCTAACTGGATAGATTCAGCAACTGTTTTGCCCGCTAACTCTAATAAGCGTTTTTTACTTGAAACGACCACATCATGATAAATATGATCTGGGGTTAAAAATTCTGTTAATTGCATAATAAAAGTGCCATTGAAATTCAATGGCATTCGTTATTGGAAGGATTAAAGTTTAAACTGATCACCTAAGTAAACTTCTTTTACTTTCGGATTTTCAAGCACTTGGCTTGGTGTGCCTGTCGCAATCATCTCACCACTACCGACAATATAAGCACGCTCACATACATCAAGTGTTTCACGCACGTTGTGATCGGTAATCAACACGCCTAACCCACGTTCTTTTAGATTGACGATAATTTTTTTTATATCAATAACGGAGATTGGATCCACCCCTGCGAAAGGTTCATCCAACAAGATAAATTGTGGATTAGCTGCCAGTGCACGAGCGATCTCAACACGACGACGTTCTCCCCCAGAGAGAGCTTGCCCAAGACTGTTGCGGATATGTTCAATATGGAATTCTGAAATTAATTCATCCGCACGTTCGCAACGCTGTTTATCATTTAGATCTTTACGTACTTGTAACACAGCCATCAAGTTATCATACACACTTAAACGGCGGAAAATTGAGGCCTCTTGCGGAAGATAACCAATCCCCTGTTTCGCACGATCGTGCATCGGTAGAGTGCTAATATCTTTTTGATCAATACGAATTGTACCATTATCGTGGCGAACTAAGCCTACTACCATATAAAATGACGTAGTTTTACCCGCCCCATTTGGACCAAGTAATCCCACGATTTCGCCTGTGTTTACGTGAAAGCTCACATCTTTCACTACCTTACGATTTTTATAGCTTTTCGCCAAATGTTCTGCATAGAGCGTTGCCATAACTTTCCTATTTTTTATTCTGATTTAACTGATTGGGAATAAGTACCGTTTTCACGCGTGTTTTTCCACCGCTTGTTGCTTTAAGCTGCTGTTTTTTTACATCATAAGTGATTAACGGCGCCTTAATAAAGCTATCTAGTTGCTTTAATTCTGCATCACCTGTTAAAGTTAAAAATTCGCTATTCAAATCATATTTTACGCTTGAACCTTTCCCATTTACAGGCTTACCATCATCAAGAGTTTGCTGGAAAGTAACAGGCGAACCTACCGCATCTAATGTTTCTTTTTTACCTTCTTGACGAACGATTGTCACTTTATTCGCTTTCACGATAATTGAACCTTGTGTAATAGTGACACCATCATCAAAAACGACCGTGTTTGTATTCATATCTAATGATTGACTGCCTGAATCAATGTTAATTGGCTGGTCAGTATCATTTTTTAATGCTTGAGCCGATAAACTTACGCCTAATAAAGCGATTAAAATTGTTGTTTTTATTGCAAATTTCATTGTTTTTCCTTCTCTTGCTCATTTGCCGCTTTAATGACTGTCGGCTCAATATAGCTTTTCACATCTTTTAGCAAGGTTGCCACTTGCTGTTTTAAATTTCCTTTCAACCCTATACCGCTGGTGGTAAAACCTAAGCCCTGTGATTTAACTTCACTGTCAGTAAACACATCTTGCGTAATTAAATTAACTGAAAGATGATCCGTTTCAATACGTTGTAATTTTGAAGTTGGCTCAAGAGCTTGTAGTGTTACATGACCAGAAAGAGTCAAAATTCTCTCCGCATTGATTTCTGCGTGATCTGCACTCAATTTCCACTGTTTTAAAGCGGTCAATTTATCAAATAAATTAACTAACGGGTTTGTAAATTCGGTTTTTTCGCTCTCTTCATAACGCTTGATCTCTTCTGCTTCAGCGTAATATTCTGGTTTGCCTTCTAAATCAAACACCGAAGTAGACATTCGATTACCTGTGTAATCTGGCATTCCCTCTTTTTTAATCAGATTATCTAGTCCGTTTGTCTCGTCTTTGGCTTGATATTGCATCCAGCCTAGCAAGGTAGCTACAATCACTAACAGCAGGGCAGTTATTCGTTTATTCATATCCCATACCTATAAATTTAACGCTAAATCATAACATAATTTTGATATTCATAGAGAGAGTTAGTTCAGGGATTTTGTAAATTTTATAAAAAATAAACCGCTTGTAAGTTTTTTTAAATACTTACAAGCGGTTAGTTTTCACGGTAATTTTACTCAATTCTAACCTGTATTTCGCATCCCTGCTGCAATCCCTGTGATAGTAATCATCAAGGCTTGTTCAAGCTCTGGATCTGGGTTCTCAGTTTGACGTAAACGAGCAAGCAACTCAACTTGTAATAAGTTAAGTGGATCGGTGTAAACATTACGCAAAGCGATTGAATCAGCAATCCAAGGTAAATCGCCCATTAACTGTCCATCGTTTGAAAGAGCTAAAATGGTTTGAATATCCTCACTCAATTGCGTACGGAGATTTTGCCCTAGGCGTTGCAACTCTTTAGCAACTAAGCGTTGATCGTAATATTCCGCTAACCATAAATCTGCTTTTGAGAATACCATCTCAAGCATGCCGATACGGGTTGAAAAGAACGGCCACTCTTTACTCATCTCTTTAAGCGTTGCTTCATCACCAGCTTCAATCATTTTACGCAATGCAGCTCCCGCACCAAGCCATGCTGGTAGCATTAAGCGGTTTTGCATCCACGCAAAAATCCAAGGAATCGCACGTAAACTCTCCACGCCACCATTTGGATTACGTTTTGAAGGGCGTGAGCCAAGTGGTAATTTTGCTAACTCTTGTTCTGGTGTTGCCGCACGGAAATAAGGCACGAAATCAGGTTCGCCACGCACCACGCCGCGATAAATTTCGCATGAAATTTCTGAGCCTTTATCCATCACATCTCGCCAACCCTGTTTAGGTTCTGGCGGCGGAAGTAAGTTCGCTTCTAATACCGCACTCGCGTATAAATTCAAGGTATCAACAGCTACTTCTGGTAATCCAAGTTTAAAACGGATCATCTCACCTTGTTCTGTTACACGTAAGCCTGATTTGAGCGAGCGAGGAGGTTGAGATAAAAGTGCCGCATGCGCAGGTGCACCGCCACGACCAACCGTACCACCACGACCGTGGAATAAAACGAGCTCAATATTATGTTTTTCCGCCAAATTCACTAAGGCTTCTTGTGAGCGATATTGTGCCCAAGAAGCGGCTAACATTCCCGCATCTTTTGCAGAATCGGAGTAGCCGATCATCACCATTTGGTAGTTATTGATAATGCCACGATACCAACCGATATTGAACAAATCGGTCATCACTTTTTCACTGTGATCCAAGTCGTCCAATGTCTCGAACAGCGGGGCAACAGGAATGGTATATTTGCAGCCTGCTTCTTTGAGTAATAAATGCACCGCTAACACATCTGATGCTTCACGTGCCATAGAGATCACATAAGCTGAAATCACACCTTCTGGCTGCTCAGCGATGACTTTGCAGGTATCTAAAATCTCTTGCGTTTCTGGACTTGGCGTCCAATTGGTTGGAATAAGCGGGCGACGTGAGCTTAATTCACGCACTAAAAACGTCTGTTTATCATTTTCAGTCCATTGTGAATAGTCGCCTAAGCCAATATAGCGGGTGATTTCTGCGATTGCCATTTCATGACGGGTACTTTCTTGGCGAATATCTAAGCGAGAAAGAGTTAAACCAAAGCAGCGAATACGACGTAAGCAATCTAGTAAACCACCGTTTGCGATGATACGCATTCCGCAAGCGTGTAACGATTCGTAGCAATCGAAAAGCGGTTCCCAAAGCTCTTCGTCATTAAATAACACTTCATCTTTTCTGATAGTAACGGGCTTACCTTCAATTAACTCGCCAAAATAAGTTAAAGTATTTTGTAATTTGCTACGTAAGCCTTTTATCACCACACGGTATGGCTCAATATGATCGCCATATTTTTCGCGGAATTCAGGCGTGCAGTGCACCACTGAAAGCTCTTCGGCTAAATTACTAATATCGCGTAAGAAAAGATCTGCAGCTTTCCAACGGTTCATATAGAATACTTTGCGAGTTACTTCAGAAGTCACAAACGGATTTCCATCGCGGTCGCCGCCCATCCAAGAAGAGAAACGCACAGGGACAAGTGCTATATCGTGTTGCACGCCAAAATGTTTTTCTAATTGGAAATTCAACTCGCGACAGAAGTCTGGTACAGCAGTCCAAAGGCTATTTTCAATAATAGCCATTCCCCATTTAGCTTCATCAATTGGGGTTGGGCGAGCGGCACGAATTTCATTGGTATGCCACGCGAGTGCAATTAACTGCATCAAACGGCGTTGTAGGCGGAATTTTTCGCCCTCGGTTAAATCATCGTGCTCTAATTGTTCTAAACATTTATTGATCTCAACATGTTTATGCACTAAAGAACGGCGTGTTACTTCGGTTGGGTGAGCGGTTAAAACAAGCTCAACCAGTAATTTTTCAACGGTTTGAATGACTAACTCAACAGGCGTATTTTGTGCTTTCAAGCGGGCGAAAAGTGCACCTAGAGCACGATTACCTAAGGTTTCATCATAATCATGTCGAGAGATCGTTTGATATTGTTCTGCAATATTGGTGAGGTTTAAGAATTGGCTAAAAGCTCGTGCCACAGGCAAGACATTTTCTGTCGAAATATGAGCAAGTTTATTCAGCAACTGCTCGCGGGCTTGTTCATCACCACTACGAGATTTTTTTGAAAGCTGACGAATGCTCTCAATGAGATCTAAAATTTCGCTTCCTTGTGCTTCTCGAATGGTTTCTCCTAAAAATTCGCCCAACATATGAATGTTTTGACGCACGCCAGAATGAGGTTGGCTCATAATGTTTCCTCTTTAGATTTTAAAAATTAACTGAAAATAGATATATCGAATTTGAGTTAAAATTTCAACCTAGAATTTTTTTATTTATGAAAAAAATAATAAAATACGAATTTTATTCTGGAAATAAAAAAACGTAGAGCATATCACTCTACGTTTAACTTACATAATTAACCTGCAACAGACGGTAAAATTCCAGCTTGCATTAAGAATGGAATGACCATAATAATCACGCCCATAATCAACGCAATCACTAACGCGGTATTCCCACCTGCAACACGATATGGTAGATTTGGGTGCAATTGACGAGCACGCCATGCCAAGCCGATTGGAAGCACTAATCCGTAGAAAGCAAAGAGTAAACCTGCATAGCCTAAGGCTGCGATAAAACCATTTGGATAGAACAATGCAAACGCAAGCGGTGGAATAAAGGTTAATGGTGTCAAAATCAAGCGATTGTTTGGCAATTGTACGCGTTTTAATAAGTCGCCCACACCTTCAAAAATCCCCATTGCTACTCCTAAGAATGAGGTAATTAATGCTAATGTGGAGAAAATTCGTACCATTTCGCCTAAAACGGTGCTACCCGTGATTTGGCTTGTTGCTTTCACTAAGCCGTTTAAGGTTGCATCTTGTTTTAATAATGTTGCAAACTCACTTTGGCTCAATACCCCGTGCGTTGCCAATTGCCATAATAGATAGGCTGAAAGTGGGATAATTGTCCCAATTAACACCGCAACACGGATTTTTTTGATGTCTGCTTCTAAATAGCTGTTGATGCTCCCCATAATCACATGGAAACCAAACGACGTGAAAAAGATAGGAATTGCAGAAATCACTAATAAATTATCTAACGGCACGGAGGTGAGGTTTTCTAATTTAGCTTTTGGAAGCATCATCATCAATACACCAATGAATGCTACAATTTTTCCGATAAAGAGTATGCGGGTTAGGCCATCGACACCTTTAATCCCAATAACAACAAAAGTACCAAGAATAAAGGTAAAAATTAAAATCCCGAGTTTTAATGCGTTATCTGCCCCTAAATTTTCAGGCAATACCCCCGAAACCAATGAGCCTCCGCCCGTAATATAGGCAGCTAATAAGGCATAAAGTAAAATTAACAAGCTGGCGGTAGCTAATACACGCCCTGTCATACCGAAATATTGTTCAGCAAGTGTTGCTACGCCTACATCTTGTTGTTTAGCGGTTTGGTATACTTCCATAAAGAGCAAGCCTGTATAGGTAAGTAATAACCACAAACCAACGAGTAAGACGAGCGTCATACCAAAGCCCATTCCTGCGGAAGTAAGTGGCATCGCCAACATTCCTGCTCCAATGGTCGTGCCTGCAATCATTAAGGCACTGCCCAAAATTTTATTTTTCATAAGATCTCCTGTATATAAAAAGTTTGCATTCTAGCAAATCTAAGATTATTCATTTAAAGTAATTTTTGTTTTCTATGCTAAATTTAATCGTTTGTGGCGATACAAGCAGTATTTTTATCTATTTTCGACAAATTTTAATGCATCTTCTACAATTGACACATTCGCCCCTGGTTTACAAGCATTTTCACTTAAATGGCGACGCCACTGTCTTGCACCTTTACAATTTTGGAATGCCCCAAGCATATGACGAACGATATGATTGAGGTAAACTCCTTTCTCTAATTCTTTTTCGATATAAGGCAACATCTTTTCCACTGCTTCTCGGGCAGTAACAAGCGGTCGATTTTCGCCAAAAATTTGCGAGTCAATTTCACCCAATAATGAAGGATTTTGATAAGCCTCGCGCCCCACCATCACACCATCAACGAATTGAAGATGATGTTTAATTTCTTCAATGGTCTTAATACCACCATTGATAGAGATGTTGAGATGTGAAAAATCACGCTTGAGCTGATAAACGCGTTCATAATCAAGCGGTGGGATTTCTCGATTTTCTTTCGGGCTTAAGCCTGAAAGCCATGCTTTACGAGCGTGCACGATAAAATCATTCGAATAAGGTTGCACTTTTTCGATGAAATCACACAGAAATTCGTAGCTGTCTAAATCATCAATTCCGATGCGATGTTTAACCGTCACAGGGATTTGGACTGCATCTTGCATTGCTTTAATGCAGTCTGCGACTAAATCGGCTTTACCCATCAAACAGGCACCAAACATGCCATTTTGTACGCGATCAGACGGGCAACCTACGTTTAAATTCACTTCCGCATAACCGCGTTCTTCTACCAATTTTGCACAATGTGCTAGCTGTTTTGGATCGCTTCCACCTAATTGCAATGCTACTGGGTTTTCAGCAGGATTGTACTCCAACAGATCATATTTGGCGTGAATGATTGCTGGAGCGGTGATCATTTCGGTATAAAGCAAAGCGTGTTGGCTAAATTGGCGATGAAAATAACGGCAATGACGCGTAGTCCAATCTAGCATAGGGGCAACAGAAAATCGCCCTGAATAAAAATTTTTCTGCATAGTTTTATAAATTGAAAGGAATTAAATTTTCTGAGAGTTTTGCAAAAGAGTTCAGAAATATAACCGCTAGTGATAAGGATTAAATATGGAGAGATAATACTATAAATCAAAGCGTTTTGCTTTAATTTTCTGGTAAAAAAGAAAGATATACACAAGATATCCATAAGCAAAACAACACAATATATAGTGCTTTTATAATTCTAAAGCACTATATATAGAACAAAATCGTCTAAAAGATTTTCTCTTTATAAATCAATAAACTAGTAAAGGAGGAGTAGAAAATGTGCTCAAAAGCATTTTGTCAAGACTTGTTCTTACCAAAGAAATTCCCTAGAATTCGCCCTCAATTTCAACAAGGAAACATAGGGCAAAGTATGAAAAGACGTAATCTTTTTGAAAAACGCTTGAACATCAAACCATACGAATATCCTGAGCTACTTGAGTTTAAAGATGCTATCCGCCACTCATATTGGTTACACACCGAGTTCAATTTTACAGGTGATATTCAAGATTATCGCACAACCATTAGCGACCACGAACGCCACGTTTTAACACGTGCAATGCTAGCGATTTCACAGGTAGAAGTGAATGTAAAACGTTTCTGGGGCGAGCTCTATCGTTATTTTCCAAAACCTGAAATGGATGATGTGGGGGGAACTTTTGCTGAATCAGAAGTTCGCCACAAAGATGCTTATTCATTTTTGCTTGAAAAATTAGGCTTAAATGAGATGTTTAGCCAAATTCAAGAGATTGAGCCGTTAATGAACCGCATCCGCTACATGGAAGCCTTTATGAAAGATAAAGATGCAGGCAGAGGCGAGTTTGTACTTTCTTTAGTGCTTTTCTCTTTATTCGTTGAACATATTTCATTATTTGGTCAATTCTTGATTATGATGTCTTTCAATAAGTATAAAAACTTATTCAAAGGGATTTCAAATGCGGTTGAAGCAACTTCTAAAGAAGAAGAGATTCATGGTAAATTTGGTATTGCATTATATGAAATTTTACGTGATGAACATTCAGAATTATTTACAGATGAATTCTTCGTTGAATTAAAAACCTTAGCAGATCAAGCATTTGATGCAGAAAAAGACATTTTAGATTGGATTTTTGAAGACGGTGATTTGAGCTTTATTAGCAAAGAAACTGTGCTCAATTACATTAAAAGCCGTTGTAACAATTCATTGATGATATTAGGTTTAGAACCACCACACGATATCAATCCTGAATTGTTAAAAGAAACAGAGTGGTTTGATATTGAGATTCTTTCAACCAAAGAAACGGATTTCTTTAACAAACGTAGTACCGATTATAGTAAAAAAATGAAACAGATTACCGCAGATGATTTATTCTAGTTCCCGTCCCGATTTTGCTTGGCTAAACAAAGATAGCCGTTTATTTTTAGAACGTGGTTATTTACTTGAAGGAACAACCGCTTTAGACCGTATCCGTTATATTGCTGAACACGCTGAAAGAAAATTAGGTATTGAAGGTTATGCGGATAAATTCTTCCACTATATGGCTCGTGGTTATTTCTCACTTTCATCGCCAATTTGGTCAAACTTTGGCTTAGACCGTGGTTTACCAATTTCTTGTTTTGGTAGTTATATTGGGGATTCTATCCACGAAATTATGGAAACTACTGCAGAAGTGGGGATGATGAGTAAAATCGGTGGCGGTACATCAGGCTATTTTGGCGATATTCGTCCACGTGGTTCATCAATCAGAAACAACGGTAAATCAGATGGCTCATTTAATTTCAGTAAGTTATTTGACACCGTTATCGATGTAATTTCTCAAGGGACTTCCCGTAAAGGTCAATTCGCAGGCTATATTGATATTGAACACGGCGATATTAATGAATGGTTAGACATTCATACTGAAGGTAATCCAATTCAGTTAATGTATTATGGTGTTTGCGTAGGGCACGAATGGTTAGAGTCAATGAAAGCTGGCGATCCATATAAACGCCAGCTTTGGGCAAAATTACTGCAACGTAAAACCGAAACGGGTATTCCATATCTATTCTTTAAAGACAATGCGAATGCAGGTCTCCCAGACGTTTATAAAGATAAGAATATGACCGTACACGCTTCAAACTTGTGTACGGAGATTATGTTGCCATCAAGCTCTGATGAGAGCTTTGTATGCTGCTTATCTTCAATGAACCTGCTCTATTTTGATGAGTGGAAAGATACCGATGCACCAGAAGTATTAACCTACTTCTTAGATGTAGTAATGAGTGAATTTATTGAGAAAAGTAATGAAATTCCATTCTTGCATCGTGCAAATAAATTTGCTCGTCGCCACCGTGCATTAGGTTTAGGGGTATTAGGCTGGCACAGCTATTTACAAGCGAACAACATTGCGTTTGATAGCTTCCAAGCGATGCAAAAAAATAATGAAATTTTCCGTACCTTACAGGAAAAAACATTAAAAGCGTCAAAAGAATTAGCACAACGTTTTGGTGAGCCTGAAATCTTAAAAGGCTACGGACGCCGTAATACCACATTGATGTCAATAGCACCAACTAAATCAAGTAGCTTTATTTTAGGCAGCGTATCGCCATCGGTTGAACCATTTAAATCGAACTTCTATGTAAAAGATTTGGCTAAAATCAAAACCATTTACAAAAACCCATTCTTAGAGAAATTACTCAAAGAAAAAGGTTTAGATAATGAAGAAATTTGGGAATCTATCTTATATAACGATGGCTCAGTGCAACATTTGACACAACTAACTGATGAAGAAAAAGAAATATTCAAAACCTTCTCTGAAATCAGTCAATTGAGCGTAATTCAACAAGCAGCACAACGCCAAAAATATATCGACCAAGGTCAAAGTATCAATATAATGGTTCACCCTGCAACCCCTGCAAAAGACTTGAACCAGTTATACTTAACCGCAGAAGAGTTGGGTTTAAAATCAATTTACTATCAATACTCAATGAGTGCAGCACAAGTGTTTAACCGCAACTTATTAAGTTGTTCAAGCTGTGAAGGCTAATCCTAGAAATGAAAAAAGCAACTGTGTTTTTAGGTAAACACAGTTGCTACAATACACAAATTTTATTTGTTCGTTTTATGATCGTCCTTCATATTTGAGAAAATATTTGCCAAGATTGGACCCGAAACGTTGTGCCAGAAGCTAAATAATGCACTTGGTACAGCTGCAATTGGATTGAAATGCGCAGCAGCTAATGCGGTACCTAAACCCGAGTTTTGCATCCCTACCTCAATGGCAATAGCTTTGCTATCGGCTATATTTAATTTGAACAATTTTGCAGCAAAGAAACCAATTAAATAACCCAAACAGTTGTGTAACACCACTACGGTGAAAATCAACAAGCCTGATTCTACAATTTTATCTTTACTTACCGCAACCACAGCAGCCAAAATTAATACAATTGAAATAACGGAAACTAACGGCATGGTTTGGCTTGCTTGTTCAATTACTTTCTTAAATAATGCACGCACAACTAGTCCCAAGAAGATTGGGAAAAGCACCATTTTTAATACGGATAAGAACATTGCAGATGCATCAATATCTAACCATTGGCTTGCAAGAACGTAGAAGATTGCAGGCGTTAATAATGGTGAAATCAACGTAGAAATCGTTGTGCAAGCAACTGAAAGAGCTGTATTTCCTTTTGCAAGATACGTCATTACATTTGAAGAGGTACCGCCAGGGCAAGAACCGACTAAGATAACGCCAACGGCTAAATCAGGCGGTAAGTCAAAGGCTTTAGCGAGAACAAAAGCGATAGAGGGCATAATCACAAATTGCCCAACTACGCCAATTACGACTGATTTTGGATGTTTTGCCACTTCGCCGAAATCATTGAAGGTAAGCGTAATCCCCATACCAAACATAACCAAGCCTAATAGGTAAGGAATGTAAGGCGCGAAGATTTTAAATTCGGCAGGGAAGTAGAACGCAAGAACAGCAAAAACAATTGCCCAGAGTGCAAAAGTTTTACTAACAAATTGCGTAAGTTTAAGAAGAGTTTGCATATAAAGTCCTATTCATTATTAAAAAATTAAGAAAGGTTCTGATTTTAGAGCGGATTATCCTACTTGTCTATCTTCACTATAAAAAATCAGAAACTACCAAACCACACTCATTTATTTTATCTTTACAATCCGATCTTCATTGCTAACCCAACAAAAATGGTGCCACAAATTTTATTTAACCCGCTGCCAATTGTTTGATTATTTCTTAATAAACACCCCAATGGGGAGGCTGCTATCACTAATATGATGCACCAAACGGTACTTGTGCCGAGTAAAGTTAAGCCCAGTAATAAAAACGGTAAAAAGGTATTTTCTAAGTTTGAGGTGACAAATTGTGGTAATAATGCCAAGAAGAATAACACTACTTTAGGATTTAATATGTTAGTAATCATGCCTTGACGATAAATTTTACCGAGTGGTAATTTGTCTAAATTTGGATTATCAATGACCAAAGGTTCACGCCACATTTTGATGCCTAAGTAAAGCAAATAAGCTGCACCTGCATATTTTAGAATGGCAAATAGCGTTGTGGAGTGAGCAACCACGCCCGCCAAACCTAAGGAAACGGCTAACACGTGAAATAGCATTCCCGTTTGAATACCGAGAGCAGAAACAATGCCTGATTTTTTGCCTTCCGCAATGGTGCGGGTAATAATATAAATGGTATCCGAGCCAGGGGTAAGATTTAATAAAATACAAGCGGTTAAAAATCCCCAATAATTTACAATATCATTCATCGTTTTAATCTTCCTTGTCTGAAATTATCAATAGTTAATAATGTAATAGCAAGAGCTAAACAGATCATTAATATATAAGATTTCGAATCTAAACTTTCGCCAATAATAAATGAAATAGCAAGCATAACTAAAGGCTCCATATAACCTAATAGCCCCAATACATTCACAGGCAATAGATTACTAGAAGCAATATAAAAAATAAAGGCTATACCATTTACCAATCCAAATAGAGCAAGAATCGCATAAAGATAATGATTTTCCATTAAAATTAGCTGCATATTTGTTTGAGAAATAAAATATAACGCAAAGGGGGTAACTAACAATAATTCAACAAAAAATGTGGAGAGATTATTAATATTAAAATAGCGACGTAATGTAATATAAAGAGGATAACCAATACCTGCAACAAGCGTTGCCCAAGAAAAAGTGCCAGTTAAAATAACATTCGTGCTTACACCAATAATTGCAAAAATTAAAGAAAGCCACTTTAATAAAGTAAAATGTTCTTTAAACACGATTTTACCTAATGCTACAGCAACGATAGGTAACAATAAATAGCCAATAGATACGGGAATTGCCTGACCATTATTAGGAGCCCACATAAAAAGCCAAAGTTGTACACCTGTGTTTAGTGCAAGTAATAATAAAATAAAGATAAGCGGTGGATTGTCTTTTATTTTTTGCCAAAGTTGTTTAAAATTTTGTATCTGTTTAAATAATAAAATCGCCAGTAAAATAAATGGAATCAATACAATAATACGAAAACCAAACATACTTTCGCCATTTAACGGACGCAATAAAATTGCAAAATAATACCCTAAGCCAAATAAAAAATTAGCGGTGATACAAAAAAACATGCCTTTTAACATTAATTTACCTTCATTTGTGCTTTATATTTTCGATGGCTACGGCGAACAGCCTGAATACCGTCTAATATTAATAATAAAACGGCAATTAATAAGCAAGACATTAAAATATAAGCATTAGGATTTAATTTTTCACCAATTAAAAATGAGATGAGTAACATCACACACGGTTCAACATAACCCAATAAGCCTAATAAATTAAAAGGTAAAATAGTGCTTGCCAACGTATAAGAAATTAAAGCTGCCCCGCTAATAATGCCTAATAAAGCAATAAAAATATAAATATATGGATTCACCTCTTGCACTGCTTGCATATCGGTGTTAGAAATAAAATAAATTGCCACAGGAATTAAAAATGCAATTTCAAATACAAAACTGTGTAAATGACTTAGGTCAAATTTTCGGCGTAAATAAAAATAAATCGGATAACCCGTACAAATAAACACGCTTTCTAAAGAGAGTTTTCGTGCCAAAATAATATTACTCACTACACCAATAAAGGCAAAAATAATTGCCAGCCATTTATTTCTTGAAAGCGGTTCTTTATAAACTATTTTACCAAAAGCGACCATAACAATTGGCATTAATAAATAGCCCATGGAAACTTCAATTGCTTTCCCGCTATTCGGTGCCCATAAAAATAGCCACATTTGCCCACCGACAATCGTCGAGGTGGTAAGAATCAACAGAAATAATTTTGGCTCACGTTTTAATCGTTGTAGAAATAAACTAAATTCATCCCATTTTTTAAATAACAATAAAGCCAAAAATAAGCAAGGAAGCGTTAACACCATACGAATACCGAAGATGCTTTCTCCTGTAAGTGGTTTTAAGTGAATAGCTAAATAATATAAACAACCAAATAAAAAAGAGGCTGTTAAAGAAAAGAGGACGCCTTTTAACATAAAGAATGGATAAATGAGATATCCTCCCCCATTTACGGAAGGAGGAAGCAAAAGGATAAAAATTAATCTTGTTTATAAGTTTTTAAGAATTTCGCTAATCGTCCAAGTGCTTCTTCAAGCTGATGGACATAAGGCAAGGTTACCACACGGAAGTGATCTGGTTTATGCCAGTTAAAGCCAGAACCTTGCACCAGTAACACTTTTTCTGCTTGAAGCAAATCGTAGATAAATTTCGCATCGTCTTTAATGCCATACATCTCGGTGTCTATTTTCGGGAACATATACATCGCCCCTTTTGGCTTCACGCAGGTAATACCTGGAATCTGCACCAATAACTCCCATGCTTTGTTGCGTTGTTCGAGTAAACGTCCACCAGGGAGGATGAATTCATTGATGCTTTGATAGCCGCCCAGTGCGGTTTGGATCGCATGTTGCATTGGGGTGTTGGCACACAAACGCATAGAAGCCAACATATCCAAGCCCTCAATGAAGCCTTTCGCTTGGTTTTTGGGTCCGTTCAATACCATCCAGCCTTGGCGGAAACCTGCCACGCGATAAGCTTTAGATAAGCCGTTGTAAGTGACTGTCAATACATCAGGTGCAAGAGCTGCGATATGGTGATGAACCGCACCATCGTATAAGATTTTTTCGTAGATTTCATCAGCAAAAATAATCAATCCATGTTGGCGTGCCAGTTCAGCAATTTCTAACAAAATCGCACGGCTATACACCGCCCCTGTTGGGTTGTTTGGGTTGATGATCAAAATCCCTTTGGTGCGTGGGCTGATTTTTGCTTTGATATCTTCAATATCAGGGAACCACTCGTTCTCTTCGTCACAAAGGTAATGCACTGCCTTCCCACCCGCTAGCGTTGCCGCTGCCGTCCAAAGTGGATAATCAGGCATTGGAATGAGGATTTCATCACTTTCATTTAATAGTGCTTGCATCGACATCGTAATCAGCTCAGACACACCATTGCCTATATAGACATCATTCACATCCATTCCGAGCATACCTTTTGATTGGTAATACTGCACAATCGCTTTACGTGCAGAATACAAGCCTTTAGAATCACAATAACCTTGTGCGGTTGGTAGGTTACGAATAACGTCTACCAAAATCTCATCAGGGGCTTCAAACCCAAATGGGGCAGGGTTGCCGATGTTGAGTTTGAGAATTTTATTGCCCTCTTCTTCTAATCGAAGAGCTTCTTTGTGAATTGGACCACGAATATCGTAACGAACCAGTGCTAATTTATCTGATTTTGGAAAACGTTCCATAATGCTTCCTGTGTTGTGTTTAGATTTAAAACGGATTTTTGAACTTTACTCCGATTTTTAAGGAAAAAAAAGAGGATTTAAGCTAAAATAAACATCTTTTTTACAAATAGCGGTTTGGTTTTCTGAAAATTTTGCGTATGTCAGTTTTTACTCAATTAGAACAACAACTTAGCGAGCAACTTGCACAGCTGCAATCAACTCAAGAATGGATTCAACTTACGGCAGAAGTCAATTTATCTGTAGAAAAATCTTTGTTATTAGGCTGGCTAAAATCGCAAAATCAGCATTTTCCACACTTTTTCTTTGAAAAGCGAGATGAAAATCAAACGATTGCTACTATTGGGGCAGTAAAAACTTTTTCTTCGTTAGAAGAGGCGCAAGTCTTTGTACAATCTACCTCACTTTCGCTCGTCGGTGGCATTCAATTTGAAGGCATTTGCCAATTTGTCTTACCACGCTTGATGCTAGTAAAAAATTCGCAAAATTTGACCGCTTACCTGACATTAAACCTAAGCGAGCAAGCGGTTGATTTTACTGAATTTTTTACCGAGCTAAATTCAACTTCTCCTGTTAAAAACTATCAAATATCAGCACCTCAATCTTCTTGCACATTTGAACAATGGGAAATGAATATTGAACGAGCTATTACCCAAATTGGCACGGGCGATTTGCGTAAGGTCGTGTTAGCGAACGCCATTCAACTTACCTTTGAAAATCTCATTTCTGCTTATGATTTAGTTGAACAAAGCAGAGCAATTAACCTTGGTTGCTACCATTTTTTATGGGCAGAAAATGCACAGAATGCTTTTGTGGGCTCAACGCCTGAGCGTTTATATTATCGCAAGGGCAATCAACTTTTTACTGAAGCTTTGGCGGGAACAGTTGCCGTTTCTGATAACCCAATCGAAACCGAGCAAAACGCCCAATGGTTGTTAAATGATGCCAAAAATATCTACGAGAATCAGCTTGTAGTGGAAGATATTGAGGAGCATTTGAATGCGTATGTGGAGGCATTTGAGGTACATCTACCTGAAATCAAACGTTTACATAATGTGCAACATTTAAGAAGACGGATTGAAGCAATCTTAAAAGCCGATGTGCTCGATCAAGATTGCTTACGACAGATTCACCCCACCGCAGCTGTTGCAGGCTTACCGCGAGCTAAGGCGAAACAATTTATTGCCCAAAATGAACCTTTTAAACGTGGTTGGTATGCGGGGACATTAGGTATTTTCAACCCGCAAGAAGCAGAATTTTGCGTAACCCTTCGTTCAGCCAAAATTGAACATAACCAGATCACTCTTTATGCAGGGGCGGGCATTATTAAGGAATCAGAGCCTGTTTCTGAATGGCAAGAAATTGAGCGAAAATCGCAAGCATTGTCTAAATTATTAGGTTAATCACGCCAACCCAATAAAAATCGCTAATAACAATGGTGCAGCAAGGTTTACGATAAAACCAAAGCTAATTGCAAGCGGTACAACTTGCATTCCGCCCGATTTTTGAATAATCGGCAAAGTACAATCTAATGAGGTTGCGCCGCCTAATCCTACTGCTGTGGATGGGAAATTCCGCATAAAAAACGGAATCATAAAGAGACATAAAATTTCACGGGAAAGATCGTTGAAAAAGGCGATACTTCCATAAAAAGCTCCCCACGCATCGTGCATCAAAACACTTGAGAGAGAATACCAACCAAAAGCAGAAGCGTAAGCAAGCCCTTTCATTACAGAGAAATCGAGCCACCAAGCCGCAATCACACCTCCCATCAAACTACTCACCATAAAGATAATTGAGGCTTGGATGCCTCGTTTATTCAAAAAAACTTCTCGCAATGGAATGCCGCTATTTCTGAGTTGAATGCCTACGCCGAAAATCATTACTACCAGCACAACAGAACTTGCGTGCGAAGGAAATACAAAGAAATCTTTGGTGAAAAAGCCAAATAGCCCCCCGAGAATAGTCACCCCGATCAATTTTAACGACATCATTAATTGTGCTAACCGAGAAGGCATTTCATCTTGTGCAACAACTTTGCGAGCCATTGGCTGCCATTTATCATAAATCACAAGGCTTAAGATGTTGCAGGTATGAATAGAAAGGCTAAATACCAATGCTGCTGAGCCAATTTGTGGGAGTTTTTCGACAATATTATCCAACTGCCCAAGCGAAACACCGATGACGAGCAAAATCAAATAGAGGCAAAGGCTCACAATGCGATTGACCCAATACAAAATCATTGGGTGAGAAATGCGAGAAAAATAACCTAAAAAGAGAGGGATGAGCACAATCGACAAGCCGTATAACATTATATTATGCCTTGAATAATGAATTTTTATGGAAATTTTACCAGTATTTAGATAAAATAAAACTGGTTTTATATCCATTTGTAAGCGGTGTATTTTGAAGGAAATTTTACAAATGATGGCAGAGCAAAAAACGAGAAAAATTATCCATATTGATATGGATTGCTTCTATGCTGCCGTTGAAATACGGGAAAATCCTTTGTTAAAAGGTAAGCCCGTTGCGGTGGGTGGCAAAGCAAATCAGCGAGGTGTGCTCACCACTTGTAATTACGAGGCGAGAAAATTTGGTTTACATAGTGCGATGGCAACGGCAACAGCATTGAAGCTCTGTCCAAATTTGATTTTGCTGCCTGTTAATATGCCGTTGTATAAATCGGTTTCTGCTCAAATTCATCAGATTTTTTGCCGTTACACACAAATTATCGAACCGCTTTCATTGGATGAAGCCTATTTGGATGTAACCAATTGTAAACAACATTCCGGCTCTGCAACTTGGATTGCGGAAAATATCCGCCAAGCAATTTGGAATGAATTGCACCTTACAGCTTCAGCCGGTGTTGCTCCGCTTAAATTTTTGGCAAAAATTGCTTCTGATCAGAATAAACCAAACGGTCAATTTGTGATTCCGCCTGAAGAGGTGCAAAATTTTGTTAAAAATCTACCGCTTAAAAAAATCCCTGGTGTGGGGAAAGTCACTCAAGAGAAGCTCGCACAAATGGGCTTGCTCACTTGCCAAGATGTTCAACAAAGCTCGCAAACGCTGATTTATCAAGAGTTTGGTAAATTTGGACAACGCTTGTGGGGTTTCTGCCACGGTATTGATATTCGTGAAGTAGAGATTGATCGCCCGCGTAAATCCCTTGCAGTTGAAAATACGCTTTTGCAAGATATCAACACTCTCGCACAGGCAGAACTGATTATCGATGAGCTTTATCACAAGCTGCTTTTCCGAATTCAACGTAATTGGGCAGATACACCTCTGCATGAATTTAAAAAACTGGGTATCAAACTAAAATTTGAAGACTTCAACCAAACAACGATTGAACGTACCACAGATGGGCTTGAATTTGAACGATTTAAAGAATTACTACATCAAGTTTGGACACGCAGAAATGAGCGTAATATTCGTTTAATTGGCTTAAATGTACATTTTCCAAGCAGAAAAATTACAAATCAGTTAAATTTATGGGAATAAATGTTGTCTGATAGCTTGAATTCTCAGACATTTCCCTCATTATAGAGAAAGTTTTTTACCTTTATTTGGAGTTTAATCAATGGCAAAACGTGTCATTCTCTTTTTATTAACCAACCTTGCGATTACCTTCGTATTAGGGATTGTGTTAAACATTATTTTTAAAGTAACGGGTATTCAAAGCCAAAGTACCGCGGGTATCTTAGTATTATCGCTTGTGTTTGGTTTTTCAGGTTCTTTAATCTCCCTGTTCTTATCAAAAACAATGGCATTACGTTCAGTAGGGGCGGAAGTAATTCAACAACCTCGTAACCAAGCAGAACAATGGCTGTTCAACACCGTTCAACGCCAATCTCAACAAGCGGGTATTCCAATGCCAGATATTGCGATTTACCACTCTGCTGACGTAAATGCATTTGCAACGGGGGCAACTAAAAATAACTCGCTTGTCGCAGTAAGTACAGGCTTGTTGGACAATATGACCGAAGATGAAGCAGAAGCAGTTGTTGCTCACGAAATTGCCCACATTACAAACGGTGATATGGTAACAATGACTTTATTGCAAGGTGTGTTAAATACTTTTGTGATTTTCCTTTCTCGTATGATTTTAACTGCAGTGGCAAGCACCAAAGATGAAAATGGTAATTCAAGCACAAACACAATGGTGTTCTGGATTGCAGATATTGTTTTACAAATGGTATTTGGTGTGATTGCAACCATGATTGCAATGTGGTTCTCTCGCTACCGCGAATACCGTGCGGATGCGGGCTCCGCTAAATTAGTGGGCAAAGAAAAAATGATTATGGCATTACAACGTTTACAACGTGTTCATGAACCGCAAGAAATGGAAGGTTCATTAGCAGCATTTATGATTAATGGTGTGCGTTCAAAAGAATTGTTTATGAGTCACCCTCCACTTGAAAAACGTATTGAGGCGTTGAGAAATTTATAAACTAAAAGGGCAGTTCTACATAATATCGAATTGCCTTTAACATGCTGAAATAAATATCGAAAATACGCCGTCATAATAGATAAAACAGTTGCTAATGTTTTTTTTCAAAATATTAGCAACTATTTTTATTTAAAAAATCCTTTATAAACATAACCTTATGTCTTTTAGTTCATTCGTTGTGATTATTTAATTGGTGCTTAAGATGCTTAAATAAGCCCTAAAGTCTATTTGTAGCCCTTCCAATTTTTATTTCAGCATGATTTTCGAAGGTAAATAAATAATTCATATACCATTTCAAACTCGCATAAGCTCCTCTCACATTTTGATGCTTATATTAAGGGAAATAGCCTTTTGCATTTACTTTTTTACTCCGCTCTTTTAAAAATGCTTCATGTTTTAAATACCAAGCATTCAAACGAAGATAAAATTCATTTTTTGAACTTTCTACCAATGTTTTTGCAATTATTTTTAACTCTTTACCCACTTGTGATTGATGTTTTTTTCCTTAACTTTCTCATCACGATGGCTATCATATGAAACTGGCATACCTGCACTGGAGCATTAAAAAGATCTTTCATTAGACCTTGCCCACCCTCATAGGTAATTGACTGAATTATATAATCTTTTTTCTCGTAATCGGTCCAAAGTAAGCGTGTAGTAAATATCTTTTTCTGTCCATATAAAATGATATATAACAACCTTATCTGTTTTCGAATCCCTCAGGACTAAAACACCTGAATAGCGATGGAAAAAAGTTATATCCATGATGTTCAGAGATCTATTTTTAAATGCGGTTTAGAGACTTTATCAATATATCTTTGGATTGTGCTGACCAAACATTGATATTTTATTGAAAATTGCTGGTAGGTTTGTTTTCCAGAAGTGTAATCAGACTAAATTTTAATAGGAGCTAATTTATTCTTTAGGATAAAGGCTTTATTACATTGATGGCAAAAGTAATGCTGAATATTATTTTTTTTACCCTGTTTCTTTATTCTTGTACTTTGGCAAAATGGACATTTTGGGTTTATGTTTCAAAAAAAGGGCTTAGAGCCTTGTAATATAAGGCTTTAAGCCACTTTTTACCAACACTTTGGTCTATTATACCTTTTAGAGATTATTGAATCGCTTTCGCTCTCGTTGCTTTCTTCATCTTCACCGCTTTGCTCGGTACAATTTCAATGCCAAGCGGTGGATTTTCAAGGGCGATTGCCAATACTTCGTCAATGGTTTCCACAGGATGAATCGAAAGTGCTGATTTCGCATTGGCTGGAATCTCTTCCAAGTCTTTCTCATTCTCTTTTGGAATGATGACAGTGGTAATGCCACCACGATGTGCCGCTAAAAGTTTCTCTTTTAAGCCGCCGATTGGTAACACTTTACCACGCAAGCTGATTTCGCCGGTCATTGCCACTTCTCTACGCACAGGGTTACCTGTGAGGCTAGAAATCAAGGCGGTACACATTGCAATGCCTGCACTCGGACCATCTTTTGGCGTTGCTCCATCTGGAACGTGGACGTGAATATCGCGTTTCTCATGGAAGTCGTCAGCAATACCGAGTTTATCGGCACGTGCACGCACGACCATCATCGCCGCTTGGATAGACTCTTTCATCACGTCGCCTAAAGAGCCAGTGTAAGAGAATTTACCTTTACCTGGTACAGAAGCGGTTTCAATGGTAAGCAAATCTCCACCCACTTCTGTCCACGCTAAACCTGTTACCTCACCCACGCGGTTTTGGTTGTCCATTTTGCCGTAGTCAAAACGTTTCACACCTAGGTAATCGGTAATGTTATCTTCATTGACAGTAATAGATTTTAATTTTTTATCCAACACTAACGCTTTTACTGCTTTACGGCAAATTTTGGCAATTTCACGCTCAAGGTTACGCACACCCGCTTCACGGGTATAGTAGCGAATAATACTCATAATCGCCCCATCTTCGATGGTCAATTCACCTTTTTTCAAACCATTATTTTCTTGCTGTTTTGCAATTAAATGCTCACGAGCAATGTGTAATTTTTCATCTTCGGTATAACCTGAAAGACGAATCACTTCCATACGGTCAAGCAACGCTGGCGGAATATTCATTGAGTTTGAGGTTGCCACAAACATCACATCAGACAAATCGTAATCCACTTCTAAATAGTGGTCGTTAAACGCTTTGTTTTGCTCTGGATCTAACACTTCTAATAATGCCGAAGCAGGATCGCCACGCATATCTTGTGCCATTTTGTCTATTTCATCAAGCAAGAAGAGCGGATTTTTCACACCTACTTTTGCCATTTTCATCATCAACGAACCTGGCATTGAACCGATGTAAGTACGACGATGCCCGCGAATTTCTGCTTCATCTCGTACACCACCTAACGCCATACGCACATATTTACGCCCTGTGGCATTCGCAATTGATTGACCGAGTGAGGTTTTCCCTACTCCTGGTGGACCGACCAAGCAAAGAATAGGACCTTTGAGCTTGTTCAAACGGCTTTGTACCGCAAGGTATTCCACAATGCGTTCTTTCACACGCTCTAAGCCGTAGTGATCTTTATCTAAAATCTCTTGTGCTTTGGCTAAGTCTTTTTTCACGGCTGATTTTTTGTGCCACGGCATTTGTAAAATCCAGTCGATATAACCACGGATCACCGCTGCTTCAGAAGAACTTTGTGGCATCACTTTGAGCTTTTTGAATTCTGCTTCTGTTTTTTCTAACACATCCACAGGTAATTTCGCTTCATTGATTTTTGCTTTCAGTTTATCTAATTCGCTCTGCTCAACATCTTCATTATTGCCGAGCTCTTTTTGGATCGCTTTGATTTGCTCATTTAGATAGTAATCGCGCTGATTTTTTTCCATCTGCTCTTTCACGCGTGCACGAATGCGGCTATCCATCTGCATCGAATCAAGCTCAGTTGCCATTGCAATCAACAAAGCTTCGAAACGTTTGAGTAAGCTAGCCTCTTCTAAAAGCTCTTGTTTTTTCGCAACAGGCGTTAAAAGATTGGCTGAAATCGTATCCACTAAGCGTTCTTGATCGCTGATTTTCTGCAATTTAACTAAAATCTCAGTGGGAATTTTTTTATTATTTTTAACGTAATTTTCGAACTCAGCAAAGGTAGTTTTTGTAAGTGCAGCTAGCTCTTCAGATTCGGCATTATCCGTTGTTTCAATCACGCTTAGCTCTGCCCAAAAACCAGATTTATCATCGTGAGCCTTCTCAATTTTGGCTCGAGTCTGACCTTCCACCAACACTTTCACCGTACCATCTGGTAGATTTAGCATTTGGATAATATTAGCAGTTACACCGATGTCATACATATCATCTAATGTCGGATTTTCATTTTGCGGATCTTTTTGGGTAACAAGAAACAGTTGCTTGTTTGCATCCATCGCAGCACGTAGTGCAAGCACCGACTTTTCACGTCCAACGAATAATGGCATTACCATATTCGGGAACACCACTACATCACGCAGTGGCAAAAGTGGCAATGCAATAGTTTTCTTTTTTCTTGGTGCCATAAATTTGCTCTCTTCTTTGGTTTTAAAATAATTTTCTCATTATGGGGGGTAAAAATGGAAAAACAAGTAATTTTATTACTTTTAATAAGAGTTAAATAAAAATTCCCTCACTAAATAGCAAGGGAATAAGTAAAAGTAAGTATCAATGAATTATCCAGCTCTTCTAGCCTCAATCACATCATCAAGAAGCGTAATGCGAGCCAAGATTTTATTCAGCATTGCCACATTGTTCATCTGAATTTCCATATTGATAATTGCAAGGCTACGTTTGGCATCAATACGGCTAGCAACGCTTAATACATTGACTTTCTCGTTTGCCATAATTGCACTTACATCACGCAGTAAACCATTACGGTCGTTGGCAATAATACGAATGGTAAGACTTAAGCCTTCGCCAGCATAACTTCCCCATTGGGCTTCTACCACACGAGCTGGATTAAGGCTTTGTAATTCAAACAGCTGTTCACAATCAGCTTTGTGAATTGAAATACCGCGCCCTTGAGTGATGTAGCCTACAATTGGATCGCCTGGAATTGGTTGGCAGCAGCGTGCAATGGAGTGCATCAAGTTGCCCACGCCTTCAATAATCACTTGACCATTTTGGGCTTTTTGATGTGAGTTTTTATTAAGCTGTTTCAATACCGCTTCATCTTCTTGCTCGGCGGTAGGTTTAATTAAACGGCTTTGTAAATAGTGGCTAAGCTGGTTGAGTTTAATATCGCCACCGCCAATGCCAGCATACAGATCATCCATCTGTTTGAGGTTGTAACGTGGCAATGCATAGGTTTCGATCTGTTTGTGCGTTAAACCTAACTTGGTCATTTCTGCTTCAAGGGCTTCGCGTCCAATCGGGATATTTTTCTCACGATCAAGTTTTTTGAACCACGCAATAATTTTGGAACGTGCTTTTGAGGTGTTCACAAAGCCTATGTTTGGATTAAGCCAGTCACGACTGGGATTAGGTTGTTTTTGGGTAATAATTTCAACCTGATCTCCCATTTTGAGATTGTAGGTAAATGGCACAATCTTGCCCGCTACTTTCGCCCCAATGCAGCGGTGACCAATTTCACTATGAATTGCATAAGCAAAATCAAGAGGTGTCGCATCTTTTGGCAAATCAATCACTTCGCCACGTGGAGTAAAGACATAGACGCGATCATCAAACACCTGTGAACGCATTTCATCAAGCACATCTCCAGAATCCGCAATATCATTTTGCCACGCTAAGAGTTTACGCAGCCAAACGATTTTCTCTTCATAGCCTGAACGCCCCGCAGTTGCCCCTTCTTTATATTTCCAGTGAGCGGCAACGCCAAGTTCGGCATCATCGTGCATTTTTTGCGTGCGAATTTGCACTTCAATAGGTTTATCGCTTTTGCCGATCACTACGGTATGAATAGATTGATAGCCGTTAGGTTTAGGCTGAGCGATATAATCATCAAAGTGCTCTGGTAGATGTTTATATTGGGTATGAATAATACTCAGCGCAGTATAGCAATCTTCTAATTTTTGCACGATGACGCGAACAGCACGAATATCAAACAATTGATCGAAACGCAGATTTTTTTTCTGCATTTTTTTCCAAATGCTGTAAATATGTTTTGGGCGACCATAAACCTGCACTTCGTCTAATTCTTCTTTTAGTGAAGCGGTTAAATCCGCCACAAAATTTGCAATATATTTTTCACGATCGATACGGCGTTCACCAAGATCGAATTTCGCAATTTGGCGGTAACATTGCGGGTGCAGCGCACGGAAGCAGTAATCTTCAAGCTCCCATTTCAATTGTCCAATACCCAAACGATTGGCAAGAGGAGCATACACGTGTGAGCACTCTTTTGCCGCAAGTACAATATCTTCTTCGCTATAACGATTTTTGGTTCTGAGATAAGTAATGCGTTCGGCAAGCTTGATGACCACACAGCGGAAATCATCCACCATTGCCAACAGCATACGGCGAATATTGTCGATTTGCAGATCGGAAGCAGAATTAGATGAGAGTTGGCGGATGTTTTCCATCTCTAACACGCCTTTTACTAAGTTTTTCACTTGGTTGCTGAAATCTTCTTTGACTTGCACAAGGTCAATAATATTGCCCTTAACAAGAGGGAAAAGCATTGCGGCAACAAGGCTATCATCATCCATATTCAAGCCATAGAGAATTTCGGCCATTTCAATGCCATCCCACATTAATTCATATTGAGTGGGGTCTAGCTTTTCTTGCGAATATCGCCACGCATTCTGCAATTTATCAAAGGTAACAGGAGACATATGCAACGATTCACTCCAACCAGCGAGTTCAAATGTTGCAGGGTTAAGTTCGTGAGAGTGTCGAATAGCCACCATAAAACCTCCATTGTAATGCAGAGTATAAACGTATTAGGTTGCACTCCATTATAGCCTAAAATAGGGTGAAAAAAAGCCTAGAATTTCCATTCTAGGCTCTCAATTCAAATTGGCTTATAGATAGAATTTCTCTACAAAGTTTAATTTGTCATCAAGTTTTAACACTAATGGCTGCCCCGTTGGGATTTCGAAATCCATAATTTCAGCATCAGAAATACCGATAATGTGTTTTGCTAATGCACGTAATGAGTTACCGTGAGCCGTTACAAGAACACGTTTACCAGATAATAATGCTGGTGCGATTTGGTCTTCCCAGAATGGCAAAACACGTTCCAATGTGATTTTTAAGTTTTCTGCGTTTGGAATCACATCTTTTGGTAAGTGTGCATAACGGCGGTCATTGTGTGCAGAATTTGGATCTTGCGGATCTAAGTCAGGAGGAGAGATGTCGTAAGAACGACGCCAGATGTGAACTTGCTCATCACCATATTGTTCCGCTGTTGCTTTTTTATCTAAGCCTTGTAATGCACCGTAGTGACGTTCGTTTAAACGCCAGTTTTTCACTTGAGGAATCCATAATTGGTTAGATTCTTCTAATACGATGTTACAAGTTTTGATTGCACGGGTTAATACAGAAGTGAATGCGATATCAAATTCGTAACCAGCGTCTAATAATTTTTTACCCGCTGCTTTTGCTTCTTCGATACCACGTTCTGTTAAATTAACATCACGCCAACCTGTAAATAAGTTTTTAGCATTCCACTCACTGAAACCGTGGCGAATAAATACTAATTCCATAGGAGCTCCTATTAAGTTGAGTTGATTATGAAAACGGGCTATTTATAGCAAAAAATCCTTGATTTTTAAAGGGTGAGCCACTTTCTTTTTGTAAAAGGGTATAAAAAGTCGTAGAAAAGCTGATTTTCCTCAAAAATTTCACTAAAATAGGCACTTTTTACATCTGCTCTCTTAAGGAATTTTTTGTGAAAATTCGCCATCTTTTTGTTCTTATATTTAGCTTATTTGGTTTAAATAGCCTAATTACGATAAGCAACGCTAATCAACTTTCTGAAATCAACCAAAAAATCGAAAAACAGAAAAGTAAAATCAATGAAAACCGCCAAAAACGTAATGCGTTGCAAGCCACACTTAAACAGCAAGAAGTGGAAATGGGGCAAGTCTTTACCAAGCTAAAAGATACTGAAAGTTCATTGGCGGATATTCGAGCTTCGATTAAACGTACTGAGCAAGAGATCAAGCGGTTAGAACAGCAAGAAAAAGAGCAAAAAGAGCGATTAAAAGAGCAGTTGGAATCAGCGTATCGTTCGGGCATTCATCCTTCTGCACTTGAGCGGTTGATGTCTGATTCTGCAAAAAATGCAGACAGAATGACCGCTTACTATGAACATATCAATCAAGTTCGCATTGATTTAATTAACGATTTACGCCATACTCAAGACGAGCTAAAAGCTCGTCGAGATGAGCTAAAAGGGCAGCAAAAAGGACATCAGACGCAGCTTCTGACCCAAAAGAAGCAAGAGCAAGACCTGAAAACAATGCAGCGTGAGCGTGAAAATACGTTAAAGGCGATTGATAAAACGCTTGAAAAAGACCAAAGCCAATTAGAGGAATTGAAAGCAAACGCTGCTGCACTCCAAGAAAAATTAGTGGCAGCAACGCGCCAAGCTGAAGAGCAAGAAAAACGCGATATTGCTCAGTTAGAAGCGAAGAAAAGCCGAGAAGAAAACCGCAAAGCAACTGAAAGTGAGAAACAGCAAGTACGAGCGGGCAGTGGTTTAGGTTCAAGCAAATATTCAATGCCAGTTTCTGGTAAAGTCGTGACTAAATTTGGTAATGGTTGGAATGGTATCGTGATTTCAGCCAGTGCAGGCACACCAATTCGGGCTATCGCAAGCGGGCGTGTTGTTACCACAGGCTGGTTACAAGGCTATGGCAATATGGTGGTTATCAGCCACGGTCGTGATGATTTATCTGTTTATGGTTACACGCAAAGTATTTTGGTAAAAGAAGGCACACGCGTTTTAGCAGGTCAAACGATTGCAACCGTGGGGAACTCTGGCGGTCGAAGTAGCCCTGCGCTTTATTTCGGTATTACTCGAGCTGGTGTAGCGGTGAATCCGTTGAGATTGGTGAGATAGGTTTATCGCAGCCAGTATCACCCTAGGGCTTTCGCCCTAGGTTACGCATAAATCAGCCCCTATGGGGCTGGAATGATTACAATGATTGGTGTCCCATAGGGACACATTTATTACTAACCTAGGGCGTGTAGCCCTAGGTGATTTCCAAGGAAATAACGTGCATTTTAAACTTCGTTTTTTAACACTTTGTTGTCTGATGGCAATCTCTTCATTGAGCTATGCAGAAGAAATCGCAAAAGAGGAAGAAAATTCGACCGCTTCTGAGCCGTCGGAGAATAGCGAACAAGCTCAAGTTGATTTAGAGGTGAAAGGCATTGCAAGCAGAGATAAAGATGCTTGGGCAAACGTGCAGATTTTTTTATCGCAAATCGCTCCCGAATATGCCGATGGCTCGGAGCGCTACCAATATTTAGTCAAAAATGCAGTTGATAAAGGCTTGCGTGCCAAAGGTTTCTACAACACCAAATATCAGTTTGTACTAGAACCGCGTGAGGGCAAAAAGCCACTTTTAGTGTTGAATGTTGAGTTGGATAAAGAAACCGTCAAAATTGATGAAACGGATGTGCAAATTATTGGTGAGGCGAAAACCGATCCAGATTTTGAACAGCTGCTCACCACTGTGCCGAAAAAAGGGACGACTTTATATCATCGCGTTTATGATAATTTCAAAAGTAGCTTAGAAGGGCTTGCCTTCAAAAAAGGCTATTTTGATGGGCATTGGCTCTATCATCGTCTTGAGGTGTATCCAACCGAGCATTCCGCCGATTGGCGATTAGGTTACGACAGCGGTGAGCGTTATCGTTATGGAGAAATCCAATTTACCGACAACCAAATTCGTGAAGATTATTTGCGGAATATTCTTAAAATCCATACGGGCGAGCCATACAACGGAAATGATTTAACCACGCTGACTTCAGATTACACGTCTAGTAATTGGTTCTCTTCTGTGTTGGTTGAACCAAAGCTGAATGAAGGGCAGAAAACGGTGGATCTCAATGTGCTCTTTCAGCCACGTAAACGTAATGAGATGGAAGTCGGTTTAGGTTTTGCAACCGATGTGGGACCACGCTTGCAATTTAACTGGAAAAAGCCTTGGATTAACAGCCGTGGGCATAGTTTTGAATCCCGCACTTACATTTCTCGCCCTGAACAGACCGCAGAATTTGGTTACAACATTCCTGTGAGAGCGAATCCGATTCACTACTATTACCAAGTGTCTGGTGGGATTGAACGTGAAGATCAAAATGATACCAAATCAACCGCGGCAACCTTGGGCTTAATGCGATTTTGGACACGTGAAACAGGCTGGTCGTTTTCGGCTGGCGTGAAAGCACGTTACGATTCCTTTACGCAAGCGGATATTTCGCATAAAACGCTGCTGATTTACCCAACGGCATCATTAAATCGCACCCGTTCAGATGGACGTCGTTTCCCATTGTGGGGCGATACGCAAAAATTAACGGTGAACTGGGGATCGAAAGATCTGACTTCAGATGTTAATTTTTATAGCTGGAAACTGTCTACCGCTTGGATTCGAACCTACTTTAAAAACCATCGTTTTGTATTGCGCGGCGAAGTAGGCAGTATTCACGCTAAAGAGTTTGAACGAATCCCGCCAGCATTACGCTATTTTGCGGGGGGCGATATGAGCGTGCGAGGCTTTGGCTACAAAGATATTTCACCACGCGATCCCAATAACGGAAAACGGCTCGGCGGTTCTCGTTTAGCCACAGGTTCGGTGGAATATCAATATCAAATTTACCCAGATTGGTGGGCTGTAGCTTTTTATGATACAGGATTAGCTTCCAACAAATTCAACCGCAAGGATTTACATGCAGGGGCAGGCATTGGCGTGCGTTGGGCGTCACCTATTGGCTCCATCAAACTTGATGTCGCAACACCTGTAAAATCGCCAAGCAATGAAAAAGGCGTGCAAATTTATATCGGATTAGGTTCAGAACTTTAGTATGCAAGAACAAGAAATCACAGAAAAATTGAGCGAAACTGAAAAGCAATCTTCAGACATAAAACCAAAATGCAAAGTTAAATTTCTGCGTTGGGTGCTGTGCGGGATTCCGCTACTTTTGGTTGGCGGAATGGGCTATCTTGCCACTGGTTACGGGCAACGTTCGGTCATTCATTTGGCTGAACGCTTATTAGATGAGCTTTCCATTGAACAGGTTGAAGGTAGCTTACAAGAAGGGCTAACGCTGACCAACACCCAATACAACATGGCAGGCGTGGAGGTTTCTGCAGGCGTAGCACAGTTACATTTCGATTTTTCTTGCCTATGGAAATATGATGCTTGCCTTGAAAACTTGAGCTTAAAAGATACGATCGTTGCGATTGACACGAGCAAACTTCCGCCATCTCAACCTCAAGAAGAGAGCGAGCCTTTTACCGAACTTAATCTCCCGCTTGGGATTACTGCGAAAAAGATTGCGCTGGATAATATCAGCGTGAAAGTGGATGCGTTAGATATTCAACTTGATCATTTCCAGTCGGGCATTCAAGGTGAAGGGCGCTCTGTGACCCTTTTCCCCACCGAGTTAAATGGCTTGGCGATTTCGCTTGCCCCAATGAAAACGGAGGATGCCGAGGCAAAACAAGCCGTTCAATCTGAAGAACAATCTGCAAAAGCGCCGATTGATTGGGCGGCTATTCAGCAAACGCTAAATTTGCCATTTTTAACCAAAAAACAACCGCTTGTTTTACCGCTTGATTTCAATATTGAACAGCTGAATTTAGCCAATATCAATATTAGCCAAAAGCCGTTAAACCTAAATGAGAAACCGAGCCAGATTTTTAATTTAGATCAGGCAACTTTAGCGGCAAAAGCGGATCACCAAACGGTTGAAATTAGCCGTTTAAATCTGAAAAGTCAGCAAGGCAATCTTTCCGCACAAGGGCTGCTGATGCTAAACGGGGATTACCCGCTTGATTTGCAACTACACGCAGAAGGTTTACAAAACTTCTCATCGGCTATTCCTATGGATAATGCCGATGTCGCTCTTTCTGGCGATCTTTTCCAGAAAACTGCCTTAAATGTGAAAACGATAGGGGCAATTCAAGCCGAATTAACAGGTGATATTGCCTTAACCACGGAGAAAAATCCGTTTAATATCAGCCTAAAAATCCCATCGGCAAGCTATGCTATCACGCAGGATAAAAATGACCCGCTGAAATTAAATAATATTGCATTGAATTTACAAGGCAATATGAGCCATTATCAACTCTCACTTTCTGGCAATACGAAGGGAGCGAATATTCCTGCTACAAGTGTGAATTTAAAAGGTAATGGCACGATTACCCATTTTGCAATCGATAGCCTAAATTTAACCGTTTTAGAGGGCAAAGCGCAGTTTTCAGGCTTAGTCGATTGGCGTGATGGCGTGGAATGGCAAAGCAAATTACACCTCAACAATATCAACACGAAATCGCTTGCGTCAGATTGGGCAGCGGTGTTAAGTGGCGATCTTGAAAGTAACGGCTATGCCGCTCGCGGAAAAGAGAGTGGAGAATGGGCGGTTGATGTGCCGAAAATGGACATCAAAGGCACGCTTTCACAACGCACGTTGCAACTTCAAGGGCAATTGAAGTCCGATCATCAAACCTTGCTGAACGTACCAAATGCGACCTTGATTTATGGTGAAAACCGCATCGCAATGCAAGGCATATTGGGGGACAATTCAAACTTTACTGCCAATCTAAACGCCCCGAATTTGCAAGGGTTAGTGCCACGTTTAAAAGCAGGCATCAAAGGTGATGTGACGCTTTCGGGTAAAGTGAGCGAGCCAAACTTAGATCTCGATCTAACAGCAAATAATGTAGCTTATGATGATCTTAATTTGCAACATTTAACGGTGAAAGGGAAAGTTACGACCGAGAAAACTATTCAAGGAGATGTAGCATTAACGTTACAAAAATTTTCCTATGGCGAAATTAAAATCGAAAAATCGGATCTCAATGCGAAAGGTTCAGAAGCGCAACATAGCCTCACATTCAACGCAAAAGGCGACCCAATCTCGGCAAATTTGCAACTTTCTGGCAAATTTGACCGCTTGCAACAAGTGTGGAATGGGCAAATCAGCCAATTGGCAATTGAAAACCGAGAGCTCGGCAAATTTAGAACCAACCAAGCGGTAAATGTGAATTACAACAATCAGCAAATTAACGCCCAAGTGTCTCCTCATTGCTGGTTAAATTCGCACGCTGAACTCTGCTTCCCGCAAACTTTTAATGCGGGGCAAGAAGGGAAAATTCCGTTTGAGATCAAGCGATTAGATTTAGCGATGCTAAAAACCTATTTAGATAATAGCACGCAATTATCGGGCATTCTTTCGGCAAAAGGCGATGCAGCGTGGTTTAAAAACAGAGCACCGCAAGTAAATTTAGAGGTTAATTCACATCACTTAAAATTTACGCAAGCTTTATCGGAGGGCAAAACGTTCCCGATTACGGCAAGCCCACTTAAAATCAACGCTCGTTTGGCAGACAATAATTTAAATCTGAAAACAGACTTACGGATTGAAAATAACGGGCGATTAGCAACAGATTTAGTGATGAAAGACATTACTAAGTCACGAACATTATCTGGACAAATTGAAATTGATCAGCTTTCGCTTCGTTTAATCAAACCGTTATTAACGGGCGGAGAATCGGTTGATGGCAATATCAATGCAAAATTGACGATGGGCGGAAATGTGCTTGCACCACAATTACACGGGCAATTAGGTTTAAGCAATTTACGTGCGAAATCGGTTTCAATGCCGTTTGATATTACTGATGGGCGTTTAGCGATGCATTTCCACGGAGCGAGTTCTACTCTTTCGGGTATCATTCAAACTTCAGAAAGTGATCTGTATTTAGACGGTTCCGCTGACTGGCGAAAACTAGATGCGTGGAGAAGTACAATTAATGCCCGTGCGAACCGTTTTAAAGTAAGTATGCCAAATATTGGGAAAGTGGAAGTAAGCCCGAATATTTCGGTTTCAGTCACGCCAAAAGAGCTTGAATTGGGTGGTAACATTGATATTCCGTGGGCAAGGATTGAGGTTGAAGAGTTGCCAGAAAGCGCGGTAAGCGTAAGTGATGACGAAGTGATTATGGATGGTTCTGTGAAGAAAAAAATCCCGCTGGCACAGCGTCAAATTCCACAAACTACGCCAAGCGGAATGGCGATTAAATCGAACATTAACATCCATATTGGCGATGATGTGAAACTCAATGCTTACGGCTTAAAAGCCAATGTAGATGGCACCATTGCGGTGCGCCAAGGCAAACAGGGTTTAGGGTTGTATGGTCAAGTAAATTTAACCGAAGGGCGATACGCATCATTTGGACAGGATTTAATTATCCGCAAAGGACAAATCAGCTTTGCGGGCTTGCCTTCTCAACCAAGTTTGAATATTGAAGCGATTCGCAATCCAGAAGCAATGGAAGATAGTTCAATTACCGCTGGTGTAAAAGTGGTTGGCTTGGCGGATAGCCCTGAAGTTAAAGTGTTCTCAGAGCCTGCGATGTCACAAAATAATGCGCTTTCTTATATCTTAACAGGGCGTTCGTTAGATAGTAGCGGTGATACCAGCTCGAGTAACTCAATGGCGGCAGCCTTGCTCGGTATGAGTTTGGCAAAAAGCAGCAAAACGGTCGGCAAAGTGGGCAGTGCTTTTGGCTTAAATGATTTAAGTGTAAGCACGGCAGGGATTGGCGATAATACGAAAGTGGAAGTGAGTGCGAGCCTCACGCCCAAATTTAGAGTGAAATATGGCGTAGGCATTTTTGCCCCTTTAACGGAGCTAACTTTACGCTATAATCTCGCCCCGAAATTGTATTTACAATGGGTTTCTAGCGTAAATCAAGCGGTCGATTTAATGTATCGTTTTGATTTTGATTAAAAATACGCCAAGCACTTACAGATAAATAAATGAAAAAAGAACGACAAAAACTTCTACAAAAATGGCTACGTGAACAGCAGAAAACTGTGAAAAAATATCTGCTGCTCAATGTGCTCTTTGGCGCTATCAGCGCCTTGTTTATGATGGGACAGATGGCATTAATTGCCTTAATGTTGCATAAAATAATTATTGAACACCAAACTGCAAACCAATTTCTAGCTGAAATAGGATTATTATTTGGCTGTTTCACTGTCAGAGCCATGTTGATTTGGTTGCGTGAAAGAATGGGCTTTAAAGCAGGACAAGCTTTACGCTTGCATTTACGCCAGCAGATTATTCAAAAGCTGTTAGCGGTCGGACCTATGTCGCTCCAGCAAAAACCAACGGGCAGCTGGGCAAATTTGATGTTAGAGCAGGTCGAAAATCTGCATAATTTCTATGCTCGTTATCTGCCACAGCAGTTTTTATCGTTGATTGTGCCTATCTTAATCCTCTGCGTAGTCTTCCCAATTAACTGGGCGGCAGGTTTAATTTTATTTGCAACACTACCGCTGCTTCCGATTTTTATGGCATTGGCAGGAATTAAAGCGGTGGAAGCCAACCAACGCAATATTGGCGTGCTCTCAAGGATGAGCGGTCAATTTTTGGATAAACTTCGCGGATTAGAAACCATCCGTCTATTTGGGCAAGCAGAAAAGCAGACTGAGCAGATTTACCAAAGCACCGAAGAGTTCCGCTTGAGCACTATGAATGTGTTGAAAATGGCATTTCTCTCTTCGGCTGTGCTTGAATTTTTTACAGCAATTTCCATTGCGGTAATGGCAGTTTATTTTGGCTTTACCTTCTTAGGTGAGCTAGATTTTGGTGGTTATGGCGCTGCTGTAGGATTATTTACGGGCTTTTTCTGCTTGATGCTCGCACCAGAGTTTTATCAGCCATTGCGTGAATTGGGCGTGTTCTACCACGATAAAGCCGCAGCGATTGCGGCGGCGGATAATATCGAAACCTTTTTAAATGAGGAGATGTTATCTCACCAATTATCTCACCCAGCTTCGCAAAAAGATTTTCAAAATCAACCGCTTGTGATTCAAGCTAAAGATTGCGTGGTGCTTTCACCGCAAGGCAAACGCTTAACTCAACCACTCAATTTTGATATTTGCGAAAAACAGCATATCGCTTTAGTTGGGCAGAGTGGAGCAGGAAAAAGCTCATTGATGAATATGCTACTTGGTTTCTTGCCTTATGAAGGCTCAGTGAGCATCAATGGCATTGAGCTACGTGAATTAAATTTAATCCAATGGCGAGAAAAGTTAGCTTGGGTAGGGCAAAACCCTCAGCTTATTCGTGGTTCATTAAAAGAAAATATTTTGCTTGGCAATTACGAAGTATCAGAACAAGCTCTTACACAAGCCCTTTCGCTTTCTAAAGCGGATGAGTTTGTTTACCGTTTAGGCTTGGAACATCAAGTGCAAGACAGCAATGCAGGCATTTCTGGAGGACAGGTTCAGCGTATTGCCATCGCTCGAGCGTTGCTAAGAAACTATGAACTATTGATGTTAGATGAACCGACTGCCAGTTTAGATTTGCAATCTGAGCAACAAGTGCTACAAGCCTTGCACCATTTAAGCCAACAACACACAACACTGATGATCACTCATCGCATTGAAGATTTAGCGAGTTGCGATGAAATTTGGGTAATGAAAAGAGGACAGATTATCCAAAAAGGAAAATTTACAGAGATTAAATCTCAAGGAGATTTTGCGGAGTTATTAAGATAAGATGAAAAATAGAATAAATCTATAGCAAAACATATAAGAGCGGAGGTACGCCCCGCCCTTTATATTGCAATATAAAACTAATGACGCACAATCTCTTCTTCGTCAAAATCAAAATCTTCATCGTGCTCTTCAAAAAATTCGCCATCGTTGCCGTATTCATCGTCCTCATCATTCGGATCTTCAAAATACGTGCCCCAACCTTCATATTCTGCCCCTGCTTTTTCAATCAATGGGAGCAATTCTTTTTGCTGGGCGGTAATTAAATCCGCATTTAAGTTGATTTCACTCACAATATCACACACGAAGAAAACGTTGCCATCTTCTTCCACCTCTTCCGCTTCTGAAATTTCATAGCCAAGTTTGTAAGCATCCACCACCAATTTTTCGAGCTTATCAAAATTGTGGTGAGCCACGTGGTGTTCGATGATATAAAGGGCTTCAGGATCTGAGCCATCCGCTAATAAGTTCTTGATAATTTCATCGGTTTCTTGACGTAATTCGGTTAAGTTGTACATTTCAGTTCTCCTATTATGCTGCTGAAATTTCAAATGCTGGCGCAAACCAGCGGTCTAATTTGCTTGATAATTTGTCAATGCCGAGGCGTTTTAATGCGGAGTAAGCTTCTACTTGCACATCGCCTTGGAAAGGTAAAATCGCTTCACGCACCATTTTAACGGTTTTGCTACGTTCAGATTGACTGAGTTTATCAGCTTTGGTCAGCAACAATAACACTGGCAATTCTGCTGAAACCGCCCATTCGATCATCTGTTGGTCTAAATCTTTAAGCGGATGGCGAATATCCATCAAAATAACCACACCGTGCAAACATTCACGTTTTTGTAAATATTCGCCCAATGCTTTTTGCCATTGAATTTTCATCTGCTCGGGCACAGCTGCATAGCCATAACCAGGCAAATCAACTAATTTACAGTTCGGTTCCACTTCAAAAAGGTTAATAAGTTGAGTTCGCCCTGGAGTTTTTGAGGTACGAGCCAAATTTTTTTGATTAGTTAATGCGTTAAGTGAGGTCGATTTCCCTGCGTTTGAACGCCCTGCAAAAGCGATTTCAATGCCACTATCTTCGGGTAAATGGCTAATATCGGGGGCTGAGGTTAAAAATTTGGTTTTGTGATAATTTAATTTAATTTGTTCTGTCATAATTTCTGTTTCTAATGTCAAAAGTTATTTTAATTTCAATGATAATCCTTGCTCACCATATTGGTTGGTTTGCGGGAAGCTGGCAAAAAATCCCCATTCTAAAAAGACAATTGTGCCAATCAACATCGGCATCAACAAACCAAGCAACCACGCATTAGTTTCACCTGCAAGTGGGGCAATGAAGTAGCAAATCATTGGCACAACTAAAATAAATGCGTGTTTACCTGAGCGATTTCTGTCATGTAAGCGTTTCACGGCAATGGAAAGAATACTATACAAACTTCCCCCTAGCGGGAAAAGCATTATCGGGTTGAAAGCAGTCGAATGAGTGAAAAAATTTACCACGATAAATAAAAAAGCAAAGTTGATGCCAATTCCTGCCCAAAAACCTTGCCGATTTAAACGTCCTTTAAAGCTAAATAAAAGTTGGAGTAAGCCCATTTTATTCCTAATGTTTATTATTCTGACTAAAAATGTAGTCATTCACGGAGGTGGTATTATAGCTTAATTGAGCATATTTCGAAAAATAGAAATATAAAATCAAGAAAGATTTTTCATACTCATAAAATCATTTTTTTGGTAAACTTAACGCACTTTTAGTATTTATTTTGGAATAGATTATGTTGGAAAAGAAAAAAGGTTTTTGGTCTTGGTTAGGCTTCGGGAAAAAAGAAGAAATTACAGAACAAGTTTCGCAAGAGCAAACCATTGAAACAGATTTGCAAAACATAGCAGAAAATGCACCGCTTGTAGAAGAAAAACATGAAATAGTAAGCGAATTTATTGAACAAAAATTAGATGAAGCAAAACATTTTGTTGAAGAAAAATTGGATGTTGCTGAGCATATTATTGAGGAGTTAGAAGAGAAAATCGAACAATCCTTCGAAGAAGAAAAAGAAGAGAGCGTAGCTATTATTGATACAGCTCATCACAATTCGAATGAGAATTTGCAAGCGGATGAAATTGCAGAAGACATTGCTACAATGGCTGATTCTCTGCAAGAAAATGAAATCGTTGAGGAAACTCAACTTGAAACAGAGGTTATTTCTGAATCAGAACAAGCAATCGAAATTTCTGAAGAAATTGCAGAGTCTGTTGTTGAAGACATTGTAGAAACTGCTAAAGAAGCGGAAAAAGTAAAAGAAGAAACCCAAGATGAATATCAAGAGAAACCAGCGAATAAAACAGGCTTTTTCAGTCGTTTAATTCAAGGGCTAATTAAAACCAAGCAGAATATTGGTTCAGGTTTCTTAAACTTTTTCCGCGGTAAAAAAATTGATGATGATCTGTTCGAAGAGTTGGAAGAGCAGCTTTTGATTGCGGATCTTGGTATGCCAACCACAACCAAAATCATCAATAACTTAACTCAACACGCAACCAAACAACAACTTAAAGATGCTGAATTACTTTATCAGCAATTAAAACTTGAGCTTGCCGATGTGCTAAAGCCAGTGGCTCAACCATTTGAAATTGATACAACTAAAAAACCATATGTGATTTTGATGGTTGGGGTGAATGGAGTAGGTAAAACAACTACAATCGGTAAATTAGCGAAAAAATTCCAAGATGAAGGTAAATCTGTGATGCTTGCTGCTGGTGATACATTCCGTGCTGCAGCGGTTGAACAGCTTCAAGTTTGGGGTGAACGTAACCATATTCCTGTGATTGCACAATCTAGTGGTTCCGATTCAGCTTCAGTGATTTTTGATGCGATGCAATCCGCTTCGGCAAGAAATATTGATGTATTGATTGCCGATACCGCAGGGCGTTTACAAAATAAAAATCACTTAATGGATGAGCTGAAAAAAATTGTACGTGTAATGAAAAAATATGATGAAACTGCTCCACACGAAATTATGCTCACCTTAGATGCAGGCACAGGTCAAAATGCGATTAGCCAAGCAAAACTCTTTAATGAAGCAGTGGGCTTGACAGGTATTACGCTTACTAAATTAGATGGCACAGCAAAAGGTGGCGTTATTTTTGCTATTGCGGATCAATTTAATATTCCAATTCGTTTTATTGGAGTGGGTGAGAAAATTGACGATTTGCGTCCGTTTAATTCAGAAGAGTTTATCGAAGCCCTGTTTAGTCACGAAGAAGAAAAGTAGTTGCATAATATAAGGCAAAACAATGATCAAATTTAGTAATGTCAATAAAGTCTATAAAGGAAATAAAGCGGCACTGCAAGGCATCAGCTTTCATATTCCAAAAGGCGGAATGGCGTATCTTACAGGGCATTCTGGTGCAGGGAAGAGTACGTTATTAAAACTAATTATGGGTATTGAACGTACCAATGGTGGGAGTATTGAGTTTAACGGCTATGATATTACCCGCCTTGCCTCACACGAATTACCATTTTTGCGTCGCCAAATTGGAATGGTACACCAAGATTATCGCCTGCTAACAGATAGAAACATTTTAGATAACGTGGCATTACCTTTGATTATTCAAGGAATGAATCAACAAATTGTTGAGAGAGAAGCAAAGTTAGCACTTGCTCGAGTGGGATTAGTGGGTAAAGAAAACTACTTCCCGCATCATCTTTCTGGCGGGGAACAACAACGCGTAGACATCGCTCGTGCGATTGTGCATCGCCCAATTTTACTGCTTGCCGATGAACCGACAGGCAACTTAGATGAAAAACTGTCGTTTGAGATTTTCCGTCTGTTTGAAGAGTTTAATCAACAAGGTACGACGGTGATTGTGGCAACCCATGACACCAATATCATTACAATACGCCCCAAACCTTGCCTTGTGTTAGAACAAGGGCATCTACAAATGAATTAAGCAAAAGGACTGAAAATGGCTTCTTTATTGAATACGCGATTAGGTGCACAGACACGCTATATTTTGCGAGCCGTTTGGCAAGATTTAATACAACGCAAGCTAGGTACGTTTTTAACGGTATTGGTTATTGCATCATCGCTGACCATTCCCATTGTTAGCTATCTATTATGGAAAAACATCAACCACGCAGCAACAGAATTTTACCCTGAGCCTGAATTAACTATTTATCTCAATAAAAATCTGTCGGATAACGAAGCCAGTATTGTCGTACAAAAAATTCATCAATTCGAAACCGATAAAATTGAAAATCTGAATTTTATCTCACGTCAGCAGAGCTTAGAGGATTTCCAAGCATGGTCTGGATTTGCCGAAGCCTTAGATATTATTGAGGATAACCCGCTTCCTGCCGTCGTAGTACTTAAACCGAAAAAAGCCTTTGCCAACAACGAAGAAATGTTGATACTTCGCAACGGTCTGCAAAGCATTAAAGGTGTGCAGGAAGTGAGATTAGATAACAGTTGGTTAGAAAAATTAACTGCTTTAACCTGGCTTTTTGCACGCGTTGGCACACTCTGTACGTTATTGATGATGATTGCTGTCTTTTTAGTAATTGGTAATGTAGTACGTACTGATGTGGCAAATAGCAGTGCTTCTATTGAAGTTCAACAGCTTTTAGGTGCAACTAATCATTTCATTGCTCGTCCATTTTTATACAAAGGAATGATTTACGGCTTTTTGGGTAGTTTATTAGCAATCTTATTTAGCTCAGTTGTTATTAGCTATTTAGTCAGTATCGTAAAATATGTAACGGATATGTTCACAGTGAAATTTACGCTAACAGGTTTAGATTTCAGTGAAATCTTTTTAATTGTCGTAATATGTATTTTTATTGGCTGGGTCGCAGCAAATATTGCAACGAATAAGCATATGATTACTTTAGGAAAGAGATAATATATCTTGAATTATAAAAACAGGAGCATCGCTCCTGTTTTATTTTGTTTACTATGCCTAGTAAATAGATTACTTAAAAACAGTCCAAACAGGAGCATGATCAGAAGGTTTTTCCATCGTTCGGATTTCTAAATCAATGCCGGTTTCTACGCAACGTACCGCCAATGGTTTTGAGGCAAGCACCAAGTCAATACGTAAACCACGATTGTCGTCAAAGCCTTTTGAACGGTAATCAAACCATGAGAATTTATCATCTGCTTCTGGGTGCATTGCTCGGAATGTATCTACTAATCCATAACCTTGTAAACGCTCTAACCATTCGCGTTCTTCTGGCAAGAAGGAACATTTTCCATCACGCAACCAACGTTTACGATTTACCTCACCAATTCCAATGTCTAAATCTGTTGGACTGATGTTCATATCGCCCATAATAACAATCGGATTTTCAGGTTTCAATTCGGTTTCTAAATAATTTTGCAAATCCGCATAGAATTTTTCTTTCGCTGGAAATTTAGTTTCATGCTTGCGATTTTCACCTTGTGGGAAATAGCCGTTTAACACAGTAAGTACGCCAAACTCTGTCTCAATATCTGCCATAATCATTCGTTTTTGTGCATCTTCGCTATCAGTTGGAAAACCTTTACGCACCGCAAGCGGTTGTTTTTGGGTTAAAAGTGCCACACCGTAGTGTCCTTTTTGTCCATGGTGGAATACATGGTAGCCTAAGTGATTAACTAAGTCATAAGGGAAATCTTCGTCTGACACCTTAATTTCTTGTAAACCAATGACATCGGGTTGATGTTTTTCGATAATAGCTTCAAGTTGATGTGGGCGAGCACGTAATCCATTGATATTAAAAGAGATAAATTTCATAAATAGCCTTTTTTCGGAATATTTTTATATATTGAACGAAATAAAAGGGCGTGTGCAGCACGCCCCAGTAAATGATTGCATTATAATTACAGCGTCATCGCTGCAATCCAACCAAACACTAACAACGGAATATTAAAGTGTAAAAAGGTTGGCACAACCGAATCCCAAATATGGTCGTGTTTACCATCAGCATTTAAGCCTGATGTTGGACCAAGGGTTGAGTCCGAGGCTGGTGAGCCTGCATCGCCAAGTGCAGCGGCAACGCCAACGATAGACATTGTTGCAAGTGGTGAAAAACCGAAAGCCACACACAAAGGCACGTAAATAGAGGTAATAATTGGTACGGTTGAGAATGATGAGCCAATACCCATAGTGATCAGCAAGCCAACAACTAACATTAAGAATGCAGCGGTGCCTTTGCTATCAATTGAGCCACGTAAGCCTTCCACTAATTCAGCCACGCCACCCGTTGAGTTTACAACGCTTGCGTAACCAGATGCGGCAATCATTACAAAGCCAATCATCGCCATTAAACGTAAGCCATCTTGGAAAACATCGTTCGATTGTTTAAGTTTAAACACACCACCTAATGCGAAAATCACTAAACCGACTAAGCCGCCCATAATGGTTGAATTGGTCGCTAATTGCGTTGAACAGGTCGCGATAATCGCAATAACGCTTAACCAGATGTGGAATGGTTCTACGTGGGCGACACGTTCTGCAATGTCATCTGCATTTTTCTCTTGCACTTCCGCGTAAGTGCGAGGTTTGCGGTAAGAAACGAAGAATGCAAAGAGCAAGCCTAAAATCATACCAAGCACAGGGATAAACATCGCTTTGGTCATTTCCGCTGTGGTTGCCACTAAGCCAAATTGTGAACCCACATTATTAATGTTTTTAACCAAAATGCTTTCGATAAAGATTTGCCCGAAGCCTGCAGGAATTAACATATAAGTGGCAGTTAAACCGAAAGTTAAACCACAAGCCACTGCACGGCGGTCAATTTTCAGCTGGTTCATCACACCTAAAAGTGGCGGCACAACAATCGGAATGAACGCAATATGAATTGGGATCAAGTTTTGAGATGAGATCGCAAAGGCAGTTAATACCAATAAAATGATGTATTTAAACCAGAACACTGAGCGACCCGATGGACGTTTGCCAAAGTGTGAAATCACTTTGTAAGCCAATAAATCGGTTACACCAGAGCGAGATAACGCTACCGCAAATGCACCGAGTACCGCATAGTTCATCGCGGTTTCTGCTCCGCCGCCTAAACCACCAGTAAAGCTACCGATGGTCTTCTCTAATGCTTGGAAAAGCGTGGCATTATCGACACCGTAATTGCCGATTGCCCCGCAAACCAAGGCTGCAATAATCAGTGAAACGACCACGTTAATTCGCATTAAACTTAATACGAGTAACGTAATGATCGAAATCACTACTTCGTTTGAAAACATAAAAAATCCTCTTAATCTAAGTTGTTTGCACTTTGCAAAGTTTAATCAAAATTAAACCGCTTTAAATTGGATCAATCCTTCCTGTGCAAATTCGTGCTCGTCTTCATCAATTACTGCACCAACAGGAATTACAGGCATTTCTTCCTTATCAAAAGCAAGATCGCCTTCTACGCCTTCAATCACTTGTCCGTGTTTGATATTTTTAAAATCAAACAAATTCGGGTCACAAAGATGTGATGGGGCGACATTTTGCAAAGCACTGAACATCGTCTCAATTCGCCCTGGATATTGGCGATCCCACGTTTGTAACATCTCTTTGATTACTTGACGTTGGAGATTCGGCTGTGAACCGCATAAATTACACGGAATAATTGGGAATTGCTTTGCTTCCGCATATTTTTCAATGTCCTTCTCTTTGCAGTAAGCTAACGGACGAATCACTATTTGCTTGCCATCATCGCTAATCAGCTTTGGTGGCATCGACTTTAATTTACCACCATAAAACATATTTAGGAAGAGGGTTTCGAGCATATCATCGCGATGATGCCCAAGTGCAATTTTGGTTGCACCAAGTTCTGTGGCGGTGCGATATAAAATTCCACGACGCAAACGCGAACAGAGTGAACAAGTCGTTTTTCCCTCTGGAATTTTCTCTTTTACGATACCGTAAGTATTTTCTTCCACAATTTTATATTCCACGCCGATGTTGGCTAAATATTCGGGCAAAATATGCTCTGGGAAACCGGGTTGTTTTTGGTCTAAATTCACCGCCACCACATCAAAATGGATTGGCGCGTTGAGTTTTAAATTAAGCAAAATATCTAAAAGCGTGTAGCTATCTTTCCCGCCCGAAAGGCAGACCATCACTTTATCGCCCTCTTCAATCATATTGAAATCGGCAATCGCATTGCCCACATTGCGACGTAAACGCTTTTGTAGTTTGTTAAGATTGTAGGCTTGTTTTTTTTCTTTGTCGGTTTGTGTTGTCATAAAATGAGTTTATAAAGTAATAAAAAAATGGCATTCAAATATAGAAACTATATAGAGTAAAAGAAATCCGAAATAATGAATGGGCGGGGATAAACCCCGCCTCTCCAATATGAAAGCCAGTCTAGCTTCCGTTATTGCTTACGCATATTTTGCTTTGCTGCCGTGGCAATGTTTGTATTTTTTGCCTGAACCGCAAGGGCATGGATCGTTGCGACTAATATGTAAGTTCGCTAATTGCTCTTCAGTCAGGTTGTCCATATCTACTGCTTGTTCAGCCTCTGTTGCTTCTTGTGCTTGTTGAGCAGCTTGTTGCTCTGCAGCAACCTCTTCTTGACTACGCACTTGAATACGGCTTAATACGCTGATGACGTTGGTTTTAAGCAGATCCAACATTTCAGTAAACATAGCAAACGACTCTTTTTTGTACTCGTTTTTCGGATCTTTCTGACCATAGCTGCGTAAGTGAATCCCCTTGCGGAGGTAATCCATCGCTGAAAGATGTTCTTTCCAAAGTTCATCAAGAGTTTGCAATACGATACCTTTTTCAAAGTTACGCATCACTTCTTCGCCCACAATCGTTTCTTTTGCTTTGTACTCTTCTTTCGCAATGTTCAGAATACGTTCACGTAAGGTTTCTTCGTGTAGATCTGGCTCATCTTCTAACCAATGTTGAATTGGTAATTTCATACCGAATTGGCGATCCAAACGCACTTCTAAGCCTTCAATATCCCACATTTCTTCGATAGATTGTGGCGGAACATACTGGCTAATGATTTGGTTAAACACATCATCACGGATGGTTTCAATCATTGGAGAAACGTTGTCCGTTTCAAGTAAGTAATTACGTTGTTCGTAGATTACTTTACGTTGCTCATTTGCCACATCATCGTATTGAAGCAAGTTTTTACGACCATCAAAGTTATGTGCTTCCACTTTCGCTTGTGCTGAAGCAATCACTTTAGTCAGTAATTTCGATTCCATCGCTTCGCCTTCCTCAGTAAAGGCTTTACGCATCATATTGAGCTTACCTTCGTTGAGGTAAATACGCATTAAAGGATCGTCCAATGATAAGTAGAAACGTGATGAACCTGGGTCACCTTGACGACCTGAACGACCACGCAACTGGTTGTCGATACGACGTGATTCGTGGCGTTCTGTCCCGATTATATGTAAACCACCCGCTGCCATTACGGTTTCATAGCGTTCTTTCCACGCCGCTTTGATTGCTTCGATTTGCTCTTCGGTTGGGTTTTCCAGTTTTGCGACTTCCGCTTTCCAGTTGCCACCTAAAACGATATCCGTACCACGCCCCGCCATATTAGTTGCGATAGTTACCGCACCTGGTAAGCCTGCATCGGCGATAATTTCTGCTTCTTGTGCATGGAATTTCGCATTTAATACGTTGTGTTTAATACCTGCTTTGTCTAATTCGTGAGAAAGCAATTCTGATTTTTCAACCGATGCCGTACCTACTAAAACAGGTTGGTTACGAGCAATACAATCTTTAATATCCTTAATGACTGCTGCGAATTTTTCTGGCTCGCTTTTGAACATTAAGTCGGTATGGTCTTTACGCAAGATTGGTTTATTGGTTGGAATCACCACCGTATTTAAGCCATAAATTTGTTGGAATTCAAAAGCTTCAGTATCTGCTGTACCGGTCATCCCTGCTAATTTTTCATATAAACGGAAGTAGTTTTGGTAAGTGATAGAGGCAACAGTTTGATTTTCGCCTTGAATGTTTACGTGTTCTTTCGCCTCAATAGCTTGGTGCAAGCCATCAGACCAACGACGTCCCGCCATTGTACGACCTGTGTGTTCGTCAATAATCACGATTTCGCCATTTTCAACGATATAATCCACGTCTTTTTCAAACAATTTGTGTGCACGTAATGCTGCATAGGTGTGATGTAACAACGCAATGCGAGCTGGCTGGTAAAGGCTTTCGCCCTCTTGCATTAAGCCCATTTGCGTTAAAATGTTTTCCACTTTCACCATACCGCGTTCGGTTAAGTGTGCTTGTTTGTTTTTCAGATCAAGGGTGTAATCGCCCTCGCCTGTGTACTCATCACTATCTTCTTTATCTTGGAAAGTAAGGTGCGGAATCACTTGGTCAATCGCTTGATAAATTTGAGTAGCATCTTCTGCTGGACCTGAAATAATCAATGGTGTACGTGCTTCATCAATCAAGATTGAGTCCACTTCATCGACTAATGCATAGTGCAATTCACGTTGGAAACGTTCATTTTTATCGTGGGCTAGGTTGTCGCGTAAGTAATCGAAACCTAATTCGCTGTTGGTTGAATAAGTAATGTCAGCTTTGTAAGCTTCGCGTTTATCCGCTGGCAACATACCTGGTACGTTCACGGCAACGCTCATTCCTAAGAATTCAAATAATGGGCGGTTAGTTTCTGCATCGCGTCGTGCTAAGTAATCGTTCACAGTCACGACATGTACGCCTTTGCCTGTTAATGCATTTAAATAGCAAGGTAAAGTTGCCGTTAAGGTTTTACCTTCACCTGTACGCATCTCTGCGATATTGCGGTCAGTCAATACCATCCCGCCAATCAATTGCACGTCAAAGTGACGCATTCCCATCACACGCTTACTCGCTTCACGCACGGTTGCAAAGGCTTCTGGCAAAATTGCTTGTAAGGTTTCGCCCGCACTTAAACGCTCTTTAAATTCAGCGGTTTTCGCTTGTAATTGCTCATCTGAAAGTTGCTCAAAGGCAGGCTCTAATTTGTTGATTTTTGCAACAGTTTTGCGTAAGCGTTTTAATGTACGATCGTTGCTTGAACCGAAAACTGCGGTTAATACTCTTGAAATCATTGTTTATCCTTATTTTATTTTGTTTGAGTGAATACATAAAAATTAAGCGATAAACAACATAGGACCTGCTCGAATAGGATGGTTTAAATCACCATCAAAATGGAAAGCTTTTGCAAAAAATAGGGGGGGGTCGACCGCTTGCACTGCATTTGTAAGGCTTTCAGGTTTAATTTCTGCTAGAAACAAGTGCTGTTCTTGCTTAGTTTCTTCAGTAATAGCTTGAACAAGCGGTTGATTTAGGATGGTTTGTTCACTTTCAGGGTAAGGCTGAATTTCAGGCAACGAAAAAATCGCAAGAATTCCCAAAAGGAACTGCGACAATAATGGTTTGCGATGAAAGTGATTAAATAAACTCATTAAAAATACCTAAAAAATCAGGTGGTATTATATGTTAATTTGCCTAGAAAGGCTAAGTTAATGCGGTCAAGTTATGTAAATTCAAGTTAATTTTAGCGGTTATTTGTGCAATCCGCTTAAAATTGCACATTCTGGATTGTCATTTCCGCAACAAGTTTTGTTCCAACCTTTCAATAACGTCAGCATCTGCTGTAAATCTTGGATTTTCTGTTCCAACGCTAAAATATGTTGCTCAGTAAGCTGTTTTACTTCGCGACTGGTACGATGCGGGTCATCATTTAATGCTAATAAATGTGTGATTTGAGCCAATGAAAACCCCACCTTACGGGCGTTGCAAATAAAATGCAATCGTTCCAAATCAGCTTCGGTATAAATACGATAGCCTGATTCACTTCGACAAGCTCTCGGTAATAAGCCCGCTTTTTCATAATCACGAATTTGTTTGGCGGAAAGCCCCGTTTTTTTCGATGCTTGACTAATATTCATTTTTCTTCTTGACTTTAACCTATGGTTAAGGTTTAGCATATACCCAATCTTTTGATTTGTCATTCACTATTTAACAGGAGTTTATTATGGCTATCATCTTAAAATTAGACGGTTTACATTGTAGTAACTGCGTGAAAAGCGTAGAAAAAGCCTTGCGTGAGGTTGCAGGTGTGGAAAGCGTGAGTGTTTCGCTTGAACCCCAACAAGCGGTCGTTGAAGGCAATCCTGATCTAAAAGTATTGATTGATGCAGTAGATGAAATGGGCTTTGAAGCAAGTTTGTCATAAGGAAAGAGACGATGTCTAACTCAGAAACCCAACTTCTAATCAGCGGTATGCACTGTGCCGCTTGTGTTCGCCGTGTAGAAAAAGCTCTTAACAAAGTTGAAGGAGTCAATTTTGCCTCAGTCAATCTTACCGATCAAACTGCCTTCGTAGAGGGGAATGCCGATCCTCAAGTGATGATTCAAGCGGTCGAAAAAATAGGCTTTGGTGCAGAAATGTTGGAAAGCGAAGAGGAACGTCGCACCAAACAGCAAGCCCAAACCAAAGCAATTTTAAACCATAAAAAATGGCAATTTACTTTGGCGTTAATTGTTGGTTTTAGCTTAATGGTTGTGGGAATGTTTATCGGTATGATGGTCACTGAACGCAATCATCTTACTTGGTTTGCACTTGCCTTTGTTAGCCTTACGACAATGTATTTTTCAGGTAAAGATTTCTTTATCGGTGCGTGGAAAAGCTTGCAAAACCGTGCAGCAAATATGGACACGCTCGTTGCGGTTAGCACAGGTGTCGCGTGGTTTTATTCGTTCGGTTTGTTGCTTTTCCCGCAAGTACATGCCCACGTCTATTTTGAAGCCAGTGTGATGATTTTAGGCTTTATCAATTTAGGCAAATTTTTAGAGCTAAAAGCAAAACAACGCTCTTCGCTTGCCCTTGAGAAATTGCTTGATTTAGCCCCAAAACAAGCGGTTATTTTTGAAGAGAACGTTGCAAAAACCATTCCAATTAAAGGTATTAAGCCCGATATGTTAGTACAAGCCTTAACGGGCGACCGACTTGCGGTTGATGGCGTATTAACCGAAGGCGTGATTTGGGTCGATGAATCTATGCTCACGGGCGAGGCATTGCCTGTTGAGAAAAAAGTAGGCGATAAAGTCCATGCAGGAACGCTCATTCAAGATGGTTCAGGCATTTACAGAGCTGAGCAAGTAGGTTCACAAACCGCATTGGCACGGGTCATCAATGCCGTTCGCCACGCACAAAGTAGTAAACCACCATTAGCACACTTGATCGATAAAATCGCTTCTGTTTTTGTGCCTGTCGTCGTTACGATTGCGTTAGTCGCTGCCTTGATTTGGTTGGCTCTTGGCAAAGATTTTGCCTTTACGTTATCTATCTTTACTACGGTGCTTATTATCGCTTGCCCTTGTGCTCTTGGTTTGGCGATTCCGCTGTCTACCATCGCAGGCGTTGCACGTGCAGCAGAAATGGGCGTATTAGTCAAAAATATTGATGCTTTGCAAGCCAGCAGTGAAATCGATACGCTCGTGTTTGATAAAACAGGAACGCTTACCACAGGTGAGATGACTGTCACCCAATTTACCGCCTTACAAGGTAATGAGAGTAAGCTTTTGGGCTTAGCCAAAAGTTTGGAACAGCAGGCTTCTCATCCAATTGCTAAAGCCATTGTGCGATTTGCCGAACAAGCAGAAAACCTTGAAATCAGCAATATCAATGTGGTAAAAGGCTTAGGTATTGCGGGTGAATGGAATGGTCAGATGGTAAAAATGGGAAATTTAGCGTTCTTGGAATTTGATGAGCGGTTGATTTCTTCACTTAATTTGCAAGCCCCTAATGGTTCAACTCAAATTTATTTAAGCGTGAACAACCAGCTCGCGGCAGTCTTCACACTTGCGGATGAATTGCGAGTGGAAAGTAAAGCAGTCATAGCCAAATTTCAGTCGGAAGGCTACCAATGCTATATGCTCACAGGCGATAGAAAATCGACAGCCGATTATTTCGCCAAAGAGTTAGGCTTAAATGGTGTAATTGCAGATGTCTTGCCAGAGCAAAAAGCAGAGAAAATTCAGCAATTGCAACAGCAAGGTAAAATCGTAGCGATGGTCGGCGATGGCATCAATGATGCTCCTGCCCTTGCCCAAGCTCACGTAGGGATTGTGATGCACTCAGGTTCTGATATTGCACTTGAAACCGCAGATCTTTCACTTTTACGATCAGGACTTGAACCAATTGCAGAAATTCTACCGTTCTCAAAATATGTACTTCGCAATATGAAACAGAGCCTGACAGGGGCATTTTTCTACAATGTTATTGCTATTCCTATTGCTGCAGGCGTGCTTTATCCATTCACAGGCATGTTGCTCAACCCAATATTCGCTGCCACCGCAATGGCGTGCTCGTCCATTACAGTGGTGTTAAATAGTCAGCGGTTGTTGAGATAGTTCATAAAAGGCCTAGTTGAGAAACTAGACCTTTCTACGTTCTCTAGGCTAAAATAAACCTCTTTTTACTTTCAATTTTATTATGCGAAAAATACCAAATTCAAAACCGCAAAAACAAACCTTAAAAGCAATGGGCGAAGTGCGTGTGATTGCTGGCTTATGGCGTGGTCGGAAATTACCCGTGCTCAATGCGGAGGGGTTACGCCCGACAACCGACCGCGTAAAGGAAACGTTATTTAACTGGTTGATGATGGATGTGGCGAATGCTCGATGCTTAGATTGCTTTGCGGGCAGTGGTTCGCTTGGGATTGAAGCTCTTTCTCGTCAAGCACAAGCGGTCGTTTTTTTAGAAAAATTTGCTAATGCTGCTCAGCAATTAAAGAAAAATTTAGCCAGTTTAAAAACGGATAAAGCTACAGTGATTAACACCGATACGCTCACTTATTTATCGCAAAAAAACAGTACTGAGCCTTTCGAGATTATTTTTATTGATCCGCCATTCCATCACAATTTTGTCCCACAAGTATTGACTTTGCTCCAGCAAAATAATTGGTTGGCAGAAAATGCGTTAATTTATGTAGAAACCGAGAAAAATCATCCGCCTCTATTATTAGCGAAGAATTGGCAAGTTATTAAAGAAAAATCGGCAGGAATGGTAACAAGCCGTTTAATTCAAGTAAATTCTATTTAAACCTAAAGAGGACCTTATGAAAAGATTAACTCCAGATGAGGCAATTGATATTGCTTACGATATTTTCCTTGAAATGGCAGGAGAAAATTTAGAACCTGCCGATATTTTATTATTTAATCTGCAATTTGAAGATCGCGGTGCGGTGGAAATGGTAGAAACTGCCGATAATTGGGATGAAGAAATTGGTACACTCATCGATCCTGATGCTTTCGCAGAAGTATGGGTTGGCTTGGTCAATGACCAAGATGAAATGGATGATGTATTTGCGAAATTCTTGATTTCTCACGAAGAAGAAAACCGAGAATATCACGTTGTGTGGAAAGAATAATCGTTAATACCGTATATAAAACTAACTTAATTTTTCATATTAACAGGAATGCTCTCCTATTAGGGGAGCATTCCTGCATAAGAAATATAAAGAAAAAGGCATAGTAGACAAAAAAGTTTCTAATCTGTCAAAAACTATGCCAATAACGAGCAAATTCACAGTAACGAAATAGCTATGATTTAGTCTAGATGAATAATACCTATTTTACTTCATAAAACTGCGGTTCATTTTTATTAAAACGAGCCACTTCTTCTGGATCTGCAGTACCATCTGCGATTTTTGCTTTTAAGTTATCGCAAGGCTCTTCACAGTCGCACATTTTTTTCATACCTAAGGCTGTAATGCCTCCACAGCTACCTTTGATAGTTTTACCTTTAATAATAAAGCCGATAGACATAGCAAAAATCACGGCAATGAAAAAGCCGAAAGTAATTAAAAGGGTTTCCATTATTCACTCCTATTTAGATTCGATAAGTTTTTGAAACTCGCTCGACATTTGGGTTTCGAAATTATCACCTTTTTTGACGATTAAAAATACTGCTAATTTCTCTTTTTCAGCGATTGCTAATGCCTTTTCTGCACCAAGCACAAATAAGCCTGTAGATAAGCCATCAGCGGTCATTGTAGTTGGAGCAAGAACAGTTATCGAGGCAAGATTATGGCTGACAGGGCTAAGCTTTGCGGGGTCGATAATATGAGACATACGGCTACCATTTTCATCTTCGAAATAGTTGCGGTAGTTGCCTGAAGTTGCCATTCCTAAATTATGCAATGGAGCGATGATTTGCACTGATTCACCTTGGACTAAAGTCGGTTGCTCAATTGCAATTCGCCACGGCTCATTTTGTAAATTGTTGCCTTTGCCACGCAATTCTCCCCCAATTTCAACTAAATAGTTGCTTATGCCTAACTGCTCTAAATATTCGGCAAGTTTATCTACGCCAAAACCTTTGGCAATCGAAGAGAGATCGAGATAAAGCCCTTTTATGCTTTTAGTGAGCGTTGGCTTTTCATCCGTCATATCAAGATTGAATTTATCAATCCCTACCAAAGCAGCTCGTTCTGCAATTTGTGCTTCGCTTGGTACTTTGTTTAAGCGTTTATCTGGTCCGAAGCCCCATAAATTCACAAGAGGACCGACAGTCACATCTAAAGCCCCAGCAGTCACTTTATTCAGTCGTATAGCTTCTTGCACTACTTTGGCAAAATCTTTAGAAATCGCAAAAGGTTGATTGGCTTCAGTATTGTGATTAAACTGACTGATCTCCGAATCTTTCTGGTAAGTGGACATTTCGTCATTTACCGTTTTGAGCAATCCATCAAGTTGCTTTTGCACTTCTTCAGCTTTTGGGAGTTGTACCTTACCATCATCAATATATTTAACGTGATAGGTCGTTCCCATAGTTTTACCTTCAAAAGAAATTTGTTCTGGGGCTTTTTCGCAAGCGGTTAAAAAAAGTGAACCGACTGCAAGAAATAAAAGGGATTTAAGTTTCATTATTCTACTGTCTTGGTTGATAAAGATTTATCCAACAAAGGAAATTCTTCGTAATGAACCGAAATGATCTGTTGAAAATTGTCACTACAACTTGTCCAATCAATCAGATCCGCGTTAAACTGTAAATCTGAAGCTGAAAAAGCGTCTTCTAATTCTCTCTGCTGGTGAATCGTTCGTGGTGTTTTCGTAAGCAATGCCAAATTTAAGTTAGATGAGAAGTGATGTTTTGCATAGAAAGGCATAGCACATCTCTAAAATCAGCACTATCAATATCTAAATTATTTAAGGAAAAACGTTTTAATTGCCGTTTGAGAATTTTTATGTCTAATTCATAGACAAACTCAAATTTTTGAATTACTCCTGCGATAAATATATCTTGTATGCTCAACTGTTGAGCATTAAACCATTCTTAATTTTTCAAGATTTTTTAGGTTTCTTCCAAGTAAAAACCTTTTCAAGTGCAGTTGTATCTAATATCTCTGTCATTGCTTATATGTAATAAGCGGTGCGATTTGCAAAACTTTTTACAAATCGAACCGCTTTTAATCGATTAAGTGAGACTAACCACCGAAATCATCTAATAAGATGTTTTCGTCTTCCACACCTAAATCTTTCAGCATCTTGATTACCGATGCGTTCATAATTGGTGGTCCACACATATAGTATTCACAATCTTCTGGTGCCTCATGATCTTTTAAGTAGTTTTCATAAAGTACATTGTGGATAAAGCCTGTGTAACCAGTCCAGTTATCTTCAGGTAATGCATCTGACAACGCCACATGCCATACGAAATTATCGTTTTCAGCTTGGAGTTGGTCGAAGTCTTCTTGATAGAAGATTTCACGTTTAGAACGTGCACCATACCAGAATGACA
>OGJJ01000017.1_pt1 | contig 124666 bp, 130 predicted proteins | sample 1572081 | NCBI WGS metagenome assembly OGJJ01 (sample SAMEA2582122, study PRJEB24529) | metagenome | biome: Human gut stool | place: China | collected 2011
AAAAATAATATAATAAATTTATAAAAAAGTACTTGACAAAGATTAGATAGTCAATAAGTTGTGTAGATAACCAGTTGAAATTATCTACCTTTTATTATATAATCGTAACAAGAATTAGTACGTTATCGCTTACTTTAATATGTATTTATTAGTAGTAATAGGAGAGCAAAGTATATGTTACCAACAATAAAATCAGACAGTATTTATCCATTACCCAATGATGTTGCAATATTTAATATTAACATAGTAGATATAATATTTTTAATAGGAATTATATGCCTAATAATAAAAAGAAAATCTATTTTTAATGCAAATAATGATGTATTGGATAAATACAATAGTAATAAAATAAAGGGACTATTGGCATTATTGATAATAATACACCACTTGTCTATTTATATAAAAGACACAATTCTACTTAAAGTATTTACAATAGTAGGAGTTATTGCAGTTTCAGCATTTTTCTTTTATTCAGGATATGGACTAATGACAAGCTATCTAAAAAAAGAAAATTATCTAAAAGACTTTTTGAATAAAAGAATAATGAAAATAGTTATACCATATATAATAGCAATTATATTTACTATTTTAGCATATCTATTAACTGGACAATTAACACCTAGAAAAATTTTTAATTCTTTAGTTGAAGGAGAGCCCGTTGTAAGATTTTCGTGGTATGTGTTAGCAATTATTATTTTATATGTAGTTTTTTATTTATCAGCCAAGTTTCTAAAAAAGAAAAAAATGATAAATATTGCAGTATTTGGTGGAACTATTTTATATTGCATAGTTGTTAATAATATTTTAGGCTTTAATAATTGGTGGGTTAATTCTTGTTTTGCATTTTTTATAGGTATATATTGGGCAAGTTATAAAGAAAAATATGCAATAACATTAAAAGACAAAAATAAAATAATTGGATATGCAATTATGCTTTCAATTATATTATTTGCAATAATAGGGATTCAATTCTTCACAAGTGGATATGCCATTATGGATATAATAAACGATACAGATCTAGCAGACGATATAATGAGAGAGCCTATTCCTGTTATAAATATGAATATTATTTGTATAGCATTACTTTTTGTATTGTTTACTATATTAGAAAAAGTGAGATTTAATGATAAGGTATTTACTTTTTTGGGGAATATATCTTTTGAAATTTATTTATATCATGGATTAGTTATGTATTTATTGAGAAATCCTCGCTTTTATTGTAGAGTTGATTATTTATATGCTATTCTAGTAATTGAATTAAGCATAATATTAGCTAAACTTATGAATATAGCAAACAATAAAATATATAATTTCTATTTGAATAAAGTTGAGAAAGAGTCATGTTAAGGATAGCGAGAAATTACATGTATGGAGGATTAAATAAGTGAACGAATATATAAATTTGACATTAGAAAACATTGACGATGAGCATATATGTTGTGCAATAGGAGATAAAAAACATCAAGCAGGTGTTGATAGTAAAAAGGAATGGATAAAAAGTAAATTAAAAGATGGTCATATTTTTAGAAAATTAAATACAAGAGGAAAAATATTTATTGAATATGAGCCAATAGAAACAGCGTGGATTCCTATTAGTGGTAAAAATTATGAATATATTTATTGCTTATGGGTAGCAGGAAGTTTTAAAGGAAAAGGAATTGGAAAAGAATTACTAGAATATGCAATAAACGATTCAAAAGAAAAAGGCAAAAGTGGAATATGTACTCTAGTTTCTAAAAAGAAAAAACCTTTTATTGGAGAGAAGAAATTTTTTGAACATTATGGATTTAAAGTTGTAGATACTATCGGAGATTATGAACTATTAGCATTACAATTTGATGATAGCGAAACTCCTAGATTCAATGATAATGCAAGAACTATGAAAATAGATAATCAAGATTTCACTATTTATTATAGCAACGAATGTCCTTATGTAGAATATGAAGTAAATGAATTAACTGAATATGCAAAAGAAAATAATATAAAAATCAATTTTATAAAAGTAGATTCATTAGAAAAAGCAAAGAATGCACCTTGTATTTTCAATAACTGGGCTAATTTCTATAAAGGAGAATTTATATCTAATACTATATTAAATGCTAATTCATTTGAAAAGTTAATTAAATAACAAATTACAATAGATAGAGGAGACATAAAAAATGGAAAGTAAGGAAATATTGTTATCAAATATAGATAAACTTCATACTACTGAAATTGGAATAGATAGGATTAAAAGAAATCTAAAAATAAATACTGAAAATGTAGTTAAATATTGCAAGGAAAAAATATTAGATAATAATTGTAATATTTATAAGCAAGGAAAGAATTGGTATTGTGAAGTTGATAATATAATAATAACTGTTAATTCATATAGTTATACAATTATTACAGTACATACCAAGAAATAAATTACAAATTATAAAACAAAATAGCAGTTTAATGTACTGCTATTTTTGCATTTCACGATAATTATTCCCCCATTGAACCATAGAATCTAAAATAGGCTTTAAGCTCCAACCAGTATCTGTAAGAGAATATTCAACTCTAGGTGGAACTTCAGCAAAAACTTCACGATGAATAAGATTAGATTTTTCCATATTTCTTAATTAGTAATGAAATGTCCTGTGTGTGGTGGCAATATGGATATGAATCTAAGAAAAGATGAAAATTTTGTTCAAGATGAACATTGGTATGAAATGTCACAAAGATATGATGAATTTTTAAATAAAATTCAAAATAAGAATATGGTATTATTAGAAATAGGAGTTGGATTTAATAATACATCAGGAATTATTAGGTTTCCTTTTGAGCAAATGACGGCAAATAATTTACGAACAACACTTATTAGAATAAATAAAGATTATCCAAGTCCAATGTTAGAAATAGAAAATAAAACAATTTCGTTTGATGAAGATACAAACAAAATAATAGAAGATTTAAAGGAGTAAATAAAAATGATAATAAATACAGGATGCAGAACAGATATACCAGCATTTTATTCAAAATGGTTAATGAATAGAATAAGAGAAGGATATGTATTAGTAAGAAATCCATATAACCCCTCACAAGTAACAAAATATAGTTTATCACCAAATGTAGCAGATTGTTTAGCTTTTTGTACTAAAAATCCAGAGCCTATGCTAAAATATTTAGATGAACTGGATATTTACAGACAATATTGGTTTGTAACAATTATACCTTACGTAAAAGATATTGAACCAGTTGTACCAGATAAAGAAAAAGTGATAGAAAGTTTTAAGAAATTATCAAATCATATAGGCATAGATTCTATTGGCTGGAGATATGATCCAATTTTTATAAACAAAGAATTTAATGTAGAAAAACACATAAAATGTTTTAAAGATATGGCAGAACAGCTTAAAGGATATACTCATAATTGTACAATTAGCTTTTTAGATTTGTACGAAAAAGTTAAAAGAAATGCACCAGATTTGCGCCCTCCAACAAAAGAAGAACAAATTAGAATAGCAAAAGAATTTGCTAAAATAGGAAAATCAAACAATATTACAATTCATGCTTGTTGCGAAAAGAATTTCTTATCAGAATATGGTTTAAAATGTAATGGTTGTATGAGTCAAGAAATTATAGAAAAATCAATTAATTGTAAATTAGAGCCACCTAAAAAGAAAAATTTAAGGCAAGAATGTAATTGTCTTATGGGAAATGATATAGGAGCTTATAACACATGTGGGCATTTATGCAAATATTGTTATGCAAATTCTAATAAAGGTTTAGTCATTGAAAACATGAGAAAACATAATGAAGATTCTCCATTTTTAATTGGTAATTATGAAAGTGGAGATAAAATAGCAGAAGCAAAACAGAAAAGCTGGATTACATATCAAAATGAACAAATTAGTTTTATATAAAAAAAAGCAAGTATTTTAATTGCTTGCTTTTTTTTATGATATAATATTTATTGAAAGAATGATAAGGAGATAAAACATGAAAAGATACAATAAAAATGAAATTGACAAGTTAGCAGAAATCTTAAAAAATGATGGAGTGATAAGTGTTCCAACAGATACTGTATTTGGAGTATGTGCACATATTAATTCAATAAACGCATATAACAAATTAATAAAGACGAAAAATAGACCAATTACAAAACCTTTTCCAATAATGTGTGCAGATAAAGAACAAATAAAAGAAATTGCAATAATAGATATTAGAACAGAAAAGTTAATTCAAAAATTTATGCCAGGACCAATTACTTTAGTTTTAAGAAAAAAAGAAGGACTACCAGAGTATATTACTAATGAATGGGATACTATTGCAGTAAGAATGGCAACATCAAAAGCCTTAGAAGAATTAATTAGAAAAACAGGAAGTCCACTTTTTATGAGTAGTGCTAATCAAAGTGGAGAACCTACATGTAAAAACTTAGAAGAAATAGAAAGATGTTGTCCTAATTTGGATGGAATGATGGAAGGAGAAGTTTCATTTGGTATTGGGAGTACAATAGTTGATTGTACTTCAAATGAATTGAAAATTTTACGAGAAGGTCCAATTTCTATTGAACAAATAAAGGAAGAATTATTGCATTAAAATAAAGTTATAAAGCAGATAATTATTGATAAATATCTGCTTTTATGATATAAAAATCTTATATAAAAAAATTTATAGATGATAGTATTAAAAGGAAAAAATATGTTAAATTTAATAAAAAATGAATTAATAAAAATATTTAAAAGAAAAGATATTTATATATTACTAATTATTCGGACTATTGATTATTACATCATACAATATATTTCAAAAAGTAACTTTTCAAGAAAAAGATATTAGTAATCAATATCAAAGAGCATATAATGCAGATAAATATTACTTAGAGAGTAATAATCAAACAATAAAAAAAGATGATTATGAAAAAGTTATAGAAAGGATAAACTTAGAAAAGTATGCTATTGATAACAATATAAAGTATAATATTTTGTTAAATTCTCAAAATAAAAATGCAATTATACCACAAGATGCTAGAATATTGTTAATGAAAGTTTTTGACAATTTTGAAATCTTGATTATTTTTTTAATTATATATTTATCATGCACTACTATTTCAGAAGAATATTATACTGGAACTATAAAAAATGTATTAACAAAACCATATACAAGAATTAAGATTTTATGTTCAAAAATATTAATAAATTTTACTATTATTGCAATAGAAGTATGTATTTTAGTACTATTTCAGTATTTGATTGGTGGAATATTGTTTGGATTTGAAAGTTATTCATTAGAGGCAATAAGATATAATAGTTTTTCTCAAAACATTGAAACTATAAATTTGGATCAGTATATATATGTAATTATTTTAACTAAAATATTAATGTATGTAATTTTTAGTAGTTTTAGCTTATTATTTGGAATTATAACTAACAATATGGCTTTAAATGTGTTAATATCACTTGGAATATATTTTTTATCAGCATTTAGAAATTTTACAAATGATATTTCTAAATATATATTTATCTATAATTGGGATATAAGTAAATATTTATTTGGAAGTAGGCTATTACTGAACAAAGCTATAATTATTTCTAGTATGAGCTTATTAATAATAATTTTTATGGTTACAATTATATTTAAAAATAAAGATGTAAAAAATATGTAATGAAAGGAAACTTTTAATGGAAATATTAAAATGTACAAAATTAAAAAAGCAAATAAAATCAAAAATACTTGTTGATGATATCTCTTTTTCAATAAATAAAGGAGATGTAGTAGGTTTCATTGGACCTAATGGAGCTGGAAAATCTACAATAATAAAATTAATATTAGGATTAATGAAATTATCTTCAGGAAATGTAGAAATAAATGGGTATGACATTGAAAAAAATTTTGTGAAGGCAATAGAGAAGGTAGGAGCAATTGTTGAAAATCCAGATTTGTATATGTATTTATCTGGCTATGACAATTTAAAAATTACAGCTAATTATTATAAAAATATTTCCCAAAATAGAATTGAAGATGTTATTAAAATTATAGGATTAGAAAAACAAATAAAAGATAAAGTTTCAACATATTCATTAGGGATGAAACAAAGATTAGCAATAGGAGAAGCAATTATAAATCAACCAGAATTATTAATTTTAGATGAACCAACAAATGGATTAGATATTGAAGGAATAATTGAAATGAGAAATTTAATAAAAAAACTTTCTCAACAAGGAATGGCAATATTAATATCAAGTCATAATTTAACTGAAATTGATAATTTGTGTAATAGAATTATTGCAATAAAAGATGGTAAAATAGTTACAAATGATACCATTGAAAATTTTAAGAAAGATGTAAAAAATAATGTTTCTTATGAATTAAAATTAAATAGCTTAGATAAAATAGAAAAATTTATTTTTGATTATAAATTTGAACTTCTAAAAGATAATATAATAAAAGTATATATTTCAAAAGAAAATATTTCAAATCTAATAAAAAAACTTATAGAAAATGGATATCAAATTTATTCAGTTCAAGAAGTGAAAATATCATCAGAAGAAGCCTTTTTGAAAAAAGTAGGTGACAAAAAAGATGATTAAGTTAATAAAAAATGAATTAATGAAAATATTTAAAAGAAAAACTATATATTTTTTACTTATTTTATCAATGATTGCAGTAATTATTTACAATTATATAAACCCAGATCAAAATATTCCTATAAGTGAGGGAACGAATGATCATCCACTTATAAGTGATACACAGATAGAAAAACAAAAAGACGATTCTGAAAGATATATTAATTCAATGGCATATAATGAGTTTGCAAGATTATATAATAATAATTTTACAAAAGATTCATGGCAAAGATTAGCCTTAAATAAAGAAAGAAATGGATATTCATATGAAAAAATATATGATCAAGATATAATGTTATATTTGAAGAATATTGTAGATTATGAATATAACTCAAATACACAGATAACTAATGAATTATATGGCAATGCTATAAATAAATATAATGAATATGTAGAAGCATTGAAATCAAATGATTGGAAAAAATTTGTTAATTTAAAAATAAAGAATTTACAAGAATTAAAAAGTACACAAGATTTTTCAGAAGAAAGTATTAAAGAAATTGATTTTGAAATAGAGTGGTATAATTTAAGATTAAATAATAATATTAAATTTAATAGTGATATAATGAATCAATATTTAGATGAGTATAGAGAAACTTATTATTTAATTATATACAAGGAATCATATGTAGATAAAAATTCGCAATCAGATATTTATGAATTAAATGAATGCAGAACACGACTAGAATTATGTAAATATGCTATTAAAAATAAAATAAATTACGACATTTCAAATGAAATGGGAGTTATTTTGAATAATAAAATAGATGCTCGAATTTCTTTTATTAGAACTTTTAAACATTTTAATGTAATAATAATTATTATTACAATATATATATCATCTACTATAATAACAGAGGAAATTTCAAAAAGGACAATAAAGAATGTTTTAATAAAACCTCATAAAAGATTAGATATTATTATTGCAAAGATGCTTGCTTGTATAGTTACAATTATAATTTCAATTTTATTTATTGGAATAGTCCAATTTTTTGTTGGAGGAATTATTTTTGGATTTGATAGTTATTCTAACCAATACATAGGTTATAATATTAATAGTCAGAAAATATTTAGTATAAGTTTATTAACTTATTTTATAATAAATGGAATATTAAAGGTTCCAGAATATTTAATAATTAGTTTATTTTGTATTTTGATTGGAATATCTAATAAAAATATAACAATGTCTATGATTATAACATTAATTATTTGTTTATTTTGTAATACTATTTTAGTAGAATGGTCTAAAGTTGATTCTTTGGCTAGTATCACGAGATTCTTTATAACAAATAATTGGGATTTTAGTATATATTTATTTGGAAATATATCAAATATTAATGGAATAAATTTATGGTATTCTGTTATTATATACATTATTTATTTTGTTCTTCTTTTAAAGATGAGTATTGGAAAATTTAAAAAATTAGAAATATGAAGACGAGGGAGAAATATTATGATAAAAATAGTATTTAATAAAGACAAGAATAGAACAATAGCTTATGATAATAAAAAACAAATAGGAGAATGTGATTTTGAAGAAACGAATGATGTTTGGAATATAACACACACAGAAGTAGATAGTAATTATCAAGGACAAGGAATAGCAAGAAGATTGGTAGAAAATGTTATAGAAAACTCAAAAAAGTATAATAAAAACATAAAAGCAACTTGTTCATATGCAAAAAATGTAATAGAAAATAAGTAAGACAAAAGGCAGCCAAATGAGCTGTCTTTAATTATAAACAAGAATGTTGATAATTAAATATTTTTATGATATAAAATATATAGTAATTTATTAAGGAGAGTAAGATGGCAAATACAGATTATATAGGGAAGATTATTGGTGTAAAAATAGATAGAGAACTTGGAAGTAAACATCCTAAACACGGATTTATTTATCCTGTTAATTATGGATTTATTCCAAATACAATTAGTGGCGATGGAGAAGAAATTGATTGTTATGTATTAGGAGTTTTTGAGCCAATAAAAGATTTTACAGGAAAATGTATAGCGGTAATCCATAGAATTAATGATAATGACGATAAGTTAGTAATTATTCCTAAAGACAAAAATTATAGTAATGATGCCATTGAAGCTTTAGTAGAGTTTCAAGAACGTTTTTTCGAACATATAATTATGAGATAAATAAAGAAATGGAGAATTATATAATGATACATAAAATGAAATCAAATGAGGAATCATTTGAAAGGGTAAATACAGATAAATTAAAAGAAAATCTTGAAAAATTTGTTCCATATAATGAACAAGAAGAAACAGATAAAAGAATAATGTTAAAATATCTTAAAGATTTTGACGATGTATTAACAAGACAAAATGAATATGGACATTTTACAAGTTCAGCATTTATTCTTAATAAAGAAAGAACAAAGCTTTTGATGATATATCACAAAATTTATAATTCATGGGCGTGGACAGGAGGACATAGTGATGGAGATAATGATCTTTTATATGTAGCTATGAATGAGGCAAAAGAAGAAACAGGAATAAAGAATGTTAGACCAATTTCAAAAGATATTTATTCAATAGAAATAGTTACTGTAGATGGACATGAAAAAAGAGAAAAATATGTTGGTTCACATGTTCACTTAAATGTAACATATTTATTAGAAGCGGACGAAAATGAAGAAATACACATAAAAGAAGATGAAAATAGTGGTGTAAAGTGGTTCCCAATAAATGAAGTAGTGAAGGTATCTTCTGAACCATGGGTATGTGATAGAGTTTATACAAAAATAATAGATAAAATGAAAAGAGATGGAATTGTAAAAAATAATTAATAAAAAAAGGAAAAAATTAATATGAAGAAAAAAGTAATTTTTAGTATAGTTTTAATAATAGCTGGAATTTTAATTGTTATTGTAAATAAAATTATTGGAAATTTTGATTGGCATTTAAGATCTGATTTTATATGGTTAGCATCATTTATGATTACATTTGGAGTGTTTTGGTTAGGAATTCTTTCATTAAAAGATGTAAAAAAAGAAGGAGTAAAAATATTTTTTACATTATTTTGGACTTTGATTAGTATTATAGTCGCATTTGTTGAGTTTATGGTATTATGTTGGATTATAAAAACAACAACTATTAAAGAAATAGATGGTATTAAATATTGTGGAGTAGAATATGAAACTAATCGTTTAAGAAAAAATGTATATTATTATAAAGAATATAATATATTTGCATATCATGAAACAAAAGAACATATAGAAGAATTTTATGACTATGATGATTATGAACATCCATTATATAGAGAATATTATGATGAAAATTCACGATGTAAAATAATATATGAATTTGATAAAAGCGGAAATATCATAGAAATAAAAGAAAGAGAATAAATGGAAGCATTTAGAGATATGATAAAATAAAAAAGCATAAAATTTTGAAACTTTTTTTAATTTCAACTGTTTGTATATGTGAAAGCAGGGTAAGATATGGAAAAAGATTTAGATATAAAATTATATAATGAATATTTAGATGGAAACAAAGAAGCATTCGAATTGTTGTATAACAAGTATAAAGAAAAAATACAATATTTTATTTACAATATTGTCAAAGACTATCAAAAAGCAGAAGATATAACACAAGATACATTTGTTTATGTTATGCAAAATAAAATAAAAGAAGGATATACTTTCAAATATTATATATATTTAGTAGCTAAAAGCAGAGCATATAATTATATAAATACAGAAAAAAAGAGAACAGAAATAAATGAAACATATATATTACACGAATTTAATAGCATTGAACAAGATGTTGCTGATATAGTTACAAAAAATGAAAAACAAAAAGAAATAATAAATGCTATAAATATGCTAGAAGATAGATATAAAAATACAATATATTTAACTCAAATTGAAAAACTTACATATAAAGAAACAGCACAAATACTTGGAGAATCAGTTCAGAATGTTAGAAATCTTATCCATAGAGGCAAAAAAGAATTACGCAAAATACTAATAAAGAAAGGATTTGATGAAATGAATAAAGTTTCAAAAGTAATTATAGCAATATTATGTATAAGTATTTTACTTGCAGGAGGAGTATATGCAACAGCAAAAATTGTAGAAAGTTTTTCAGGAAAGGCAAAAATAACTCCTACATTTACAAGTAAGATATCATCAATAGATACAAATAAAGTATGGTGTGGAACCTTTAATTTAGTATGGAATGATTTTATAAATGATGTTATTGGTGAAAAAATAGAATTTGAAGATGGTCCATCAGAGTTAGCAGATGAACTAAATAAACAAACATTCACAACAAAAGAATTAAATTCTAATTCATACTTTAAAATTCATGGTACAGCATCATTTGACTTAAAAGATAAAATTGAAAATGAAATAAAAGAAAAGTTTAATGAAAATAGTAAAATATTAGATAAAGTACAATGGGGAAATCCAGAGGCTTATGTATTATATTCAATGTTAAAAAAGGAATTTAATTATTTAGAAAAGTTTCCAACTTTAAAAGATAACATCTTTGGAGATTCTGAAGAAAAAGTAAAATATTTTGGAATAGAGCCAGATACTTCACAAAATGCAAGTAAAAATATTGAAATATTATTTTATAACTCAGAAGAAGATTTTGCAATTAAATTAAAAACAAAAGAAGGAGAAGAAGTTTATCTATATAGAACAACAGGAGAAAACAAATCCTTTGAAGAAAATTATAAAGAAATGTTAGAAAAGCAAGCAAAATATCCAGGAAATAGAAATTGGAATAAAAATGATGTTCTAAATATACCATTTATTAAAATTAATGATGAAATAAATTATGATGAACTTTGTGGAAGATGGATAAAAGGAACAAATTGGTATATTAGACAAGCAATTCAAACAATAGATTTTGAACTAAATAATTATGGTGGAAGTGTAAAAAGTGAAGCTTTAATAGAAGCTTTAAGAAAAGCAGTATTTGAAACAGGAAGAAAATTTATTTATAATGAAGATTTTATACTATATTTAAAAGAAGAAGACAAAGAAAAACCTTATTTTGCATTAAAAGTAGATAATACTGATGTATTAGTAGCAGGAGAAAATAATTAGTAAAGTAGAGTATTAACAAATTTTGTTAATGCTCTTTTTTCTTCTGAAAAAATTTTTATTAAATGCAAGAAAATTACTATTTTGTATTGTCTAATAGTACTATAGATATAAGATTTGCCAGAAAAATTTATTTATTATGTTGATGCTACTACTGGTGAAATAATTGGAGGCAGTAGAGTTTAAAAATAATTAAAGAAAACAGCTATCAGATGTACTTGACAATTATGTAAATACAAACTATAATAGATTAGATGTTCAATCAAGAACAGAATATCAAACCGGAACGGAGGAAAACACAATGAAAGAAAAGGCATCGGACGCAAAGGTAAAGTTTCTTGGAGGGCATGTAGAAGCCTTAGTAAAAGAAACAATTAGTTGTGGAGTTTCACGAGGGGAGGTTATTGAACTCTTTTTGACTTACTGGGAAAAAGAGCAAAAGAAAATTTTAGAAAGTAAAGAACAACTAAAAAAGAGAGAAGAAAGAAACGAAAAAATTCTTTCATACCCAATGGAAGAATTTATCAAAAATGCCATTCGGCAAAATGTTTGCAAGTCTAGTGCAAAAGCATGTATTTCTAAACACTGGGACAAGGTACTGGCACTTTCTGAATCAGGTGATCCTCAAAGAGAATTGGTTCATTTTAGTTCTTTTGAAATCTCCTGTGTTCAGGTAATCGTATCAGCAATTAACAATCAGATTTCTAAAAGCCAACTTTTGGAAATGTTAGATAACTCATGGGACAAAATTTATCGTATGGAAAAACTCCCAGTTGAAAGTGAGGAAGAAAAAGAATTTAAAGAAAAGGTAAGAAAATATGTTAATAATCCAACAGCTGGATTATTTTGGTTTATTAATGCCTTGGATTATTCTACGGCACAGACCCCCCAATTTGTAACAGGAAAAACCTCAAGTCTTCATTTATACTATCATATCGGAATGAAGCTTCAAGTCAAAACAGTACCTAAAGGGATGTATTGGCAAATCACTGAGGAAAAATATGAACCTGTTATCTTTGTTCATACTTCACTTGCTGAAGAAATTTTGTGGGCAATGAAATTCGTATATTCTTCTAATGATGGAAAAAATATCAGTCCGGAAAAAATTGTTAATAAGGCCATGAAACGTTTGGCTAAAATTTACAATAGATGGGATGAGAATATCAAAGATGACATAAGAAAATTAATCAAGCTCTTAAGACTGTATGTCCATGAAATCAAAGCATCTGAGAAATGTCAGAAAGCAATTGATTCTATGGTAAGTGAAGACTCTAAGTATCTAGACAAAGCTATTATCCGCTTGATTTGGGAGGTGGAACACAACTAAATATAAAAAGAGTTACATGCCTTGAATAAGGTGTGTGACTCTTTTATTCCTAATATGGTGTATTTGGCTCCAACTTCAAAAGAAGAATATTTTGCAATGTTAAATTGGTCAATTGAGCAAAACGAACATCCTGTTGCGATTAGAATTCCATGTAATGGCGTAATTTCTGATAGAAGAACAATTGACACCAATTATAGTAATTTAAATAAATTTAAAGTTGAAATAAAAGGTGAAAATGTTGCAATTATAGCATTAGGAGACTTTTATCAATTAGGAGAAAATGTTATAGAAGAATTAAAAAATAAAATAGGTCTTAATGCAACATTAATAAATCCTCAATATATTACAGGAATAGATTCAGAACTATTGAAAAAATTAAAAGAAAATCATAGTATAGTAATTACTCTTGAAGATGGATGTATCGACGGAGGTTTTGGGGAGAAGATAGCTAGTTTTTATGGGACAGATAATATTAAAGTAAAAAATTATGGAATAAAAAAAGATTTTTATGATAAATATGATGTAAATGAATTGTTAAAGGCCAATAGACTAACCAAAGAGCAAATTGTAGAAGATATAAAAAATATGATTTAAAATATATAAATTATATAGTTTTAAATAACAATTGACAAAAATACAGTATAAATATTATAATAATAAAGTTGTTTAAAATCATAAATAACAAAACAAGAAATATTATTAATAAAAAAGGAATTTTAACAATGATTTTATCAAGCATATTAATTGTAATCGGATTTGTTTTGTTGATTGTCGGAGCAGACTTATTAGTTGACGGAGCAAGTGGAATTGCAAAAAATTTTCATATCCCAGAGATAATTATAGGACTTACAATAGTATCAATTGGAACATCAATGCCAGAATTATTTGTAAGCATAACATCAGCTTTAGATGGTTATTCAGATATGGCAATAGGAAATATAGTTGGAAGTAATTTAAGCAACTTATTATTGATTTTAGGACTTTCAGCAACAATAAAACCTGTATTTTTTCAAAAAGAAACAAGAATATATGAAATACCAATGTGTTTATTTGTAACAGGATTACTTATGTATTTCTGTAACACAGGAACAGGAATCTCAAGACAAGAAGCAATAATATTATTAATCCTATTTTGTGTATTTATTGGATATACTATATATATGGGAAAAAGAGAAAGCAAAAAAGAAGTTGTTGAATTACAAGTAATAGATAAAAATAATAAATTTATAAAAGATATTGTATTAATTGTTATAGGAATAATGGGATTAAAAGTTGGTGGAGATTTAACTGTAAATAATGCTGTAGATATAGCAAATTATTTTAATTTAAGTGAAAAATTAATCAGTTTAACAATTTTAGCAGTAGGAACAAGTTTACCAGAACTTGTAACAAGTGTAACAGCCGCTATAAAAGGAAATAGTGATATAGCAATTGGAAATATAATTGGTTCAAATATATTTAATATTTTACTTATAATAGGCACATCTGCATTTATAACACCTATAACTTATAATATTACATATAATTTTGATTTTACAGTTTTATTAGTATCTTCAATTATTTTAGCATTATTTCCATTTATTCCACCAAAGAATGAGATGAGTAGAATGAATGGTATTGTTTATTTATTAATATATGCTGGGTATATGGCAATATTATTTATAAAGTAGAAAAGTGAGTGATTATGATTACTTGCTTTTTTATTTACAAAAAACATGAAAAATAGTATAATATGTAATGTAATAATTGATTGGAGGAAAAAATGAGTTTTAAATATGAAAGAAGGATAAATTATTATGAAACAGATAGAATGGGAGTAGTACATCATTCGAATTATATAAGATTTTTAGAAGAAGCAAGAAGCAGATGGATGGAAGAATTAAATATTCCAATGGAAAAATTAGAAAATGAAGGTTTTACAATTCCTACATTAGAAGTTGACTGTAAATACAAGCATCATGTAACTAGTGGTGACATTATAGTAATAGAACCATATATATCTGAATTTAATGGAATAAGAATGACTGTTAATTATAATGTTACAAACAAAAAAACAGGTGATATAGTAATAGATGCATTTACAAAACATTGCTTTACAGATAGAACATTAAGACCAATTAATATGAAAAAGAAGAATATAGAAATCTATAATATATTTGAAAAATTATATGAAGAAAACAAAAACTAGATTTGACTTTTGATAGTAGATATGCTAAAATAGTAACGTTGTTTTTTATAATCTATTATAACAAGGAGAAAAAACATGACAGAAAAATTATTACGTGACTCTTTAATTGAAGCACAAGGCAAAGGCGAAATTGGTTTGTTTATTTGGGCAAATTGGAGAGTATGGGATGATTTGGCATTTGAAATGAAAGAAGGAGACGAGAAATATGACTTTGCAATTTCTCAAGTATTAAAACAAGAAGAAGCAACGATTTCAACACAATTATGTGGCTTTGATGCCCCTGGAGTTTTAGCTGTGTCAATTTCAAAAATGATTAATTCTGAAGAATTTTTCTCACATGTTCTTAAAACATGTGAGAAAGGAAATTATAAAGGACCAATTACATTTATTCCGTCAAATGAAATAAGTCAATATTGTTAAATAGTGAAGAGGATTCAGAGTTGAGTCCTCTTTTAAATTTTATAAGAATCATTTGACTTTAATGTCTATAAATACTATACTATTATTATAAATAAAAAGGGGAAAATGTAATGAAAAAATCTTTGAATTCAAATCAATTAAAATTAATAGCTGTATTAGCAATGATATTTGATCATCTATTATGGGTAATAAAACCAGGTTATAATAATGGAACAATAGTATTATTATTACATTTGATAGGAAGAATTGTAGCACCAATATTTTGCTTTTTCATAGCTGAAGGAGCATATTATACTAAAGACAGAAAAAAATATCTTACAAGACTATTAATGTTTGCATTAATTTCACATTTTGCATATTGTTTTGCATTTGGAATAAATTTTATTCCATTCAAAAATGGAACAAGTTTTAATCAAACAAGTATAATGTGGTCATTAGCCTTAGGTCTTATAGGAATAATGATACAAGACTCCAAACTAAACAATAAAGTAAAAACACTATTTATACTTTTATTATGTGTATTAGGATTTCCATCAGATTGGAGTTCTGTTGCAGTAATGATAATTATATATAACTATGAGTATAGAAATAACTTTAAAAAACAAATGATAAGTCAAACAGTATTTGCTGGCATATATTCATTAGTATATTGTATCTTTATAAATATACAATATGGAATCATTCAAATGGGGACAGTATTAGCAATACCATTATTAAAATTATATAATGGAAAAAGAGGAACATGGAAAGGAATGAAATATTTCTTTTATATAATATATCCTGTTCATCTTATAATTTGTGGAATATTAAGATTGTATTTATATGGAAATATTTCAACAATGATAGGATAAAAATGTAAAAAGCAGATAATTATTTGATAATTATCTGTTTTTATGATATAACAATATAGTGAAATTAAATAGGAGAATAATATGAATATATCCAAACATAACTTAATACAAATTCAAGATTTACAAAAAGAAATAGAAGAAAATGATGACTTAGAAAAAATAAAACTAGAAGAGTATGAAACAGAAAATATAGAAATTTTAAAAATTACAATAAGTAAATCAATAATAAACAATACAACTATAATAAATAGTAATTTTGAAAAATGCATGTTTATAGATATTCAATTTAACAATTGTAATTTTTCAAATACAATTTTTGAAAACTGTAGTTTTATAAGATGTGAATTCAATAATTGTAAATTAACAGGATGTGATTTTAATGAAAATACATTATTAGATACAAATTTTATAAATGTTAATATGAATTATACTAATATAACAATATCAGATTTAAAAAATGTATATTTTAAAGAAACAAGACTAAAAAATGCAAATTTGCAAAATAATAAAGTAAAAAATATAAAATTTCAAGAAGCGGATTTGACACAAATACAAATATTTCAAACAAGTTTAAATGGAATTGATTTATCAAAATGTAAAATAGATGGAATAGCAATTTCTATAGATGATATAAAAGGGGCCCAAATCAATCAAGTTCAAGCATTAGACTTAATATATTTATTAGGTGTAAAAATTATATGACATTATTTGAACAAGAAAAATTTAAGAGGTTATTAATAATATCTTTTAGTATAAAAGTATTAATAAAGAAATATTAATATAGTATAAGTTTAAAGACTTATCTGTAAGATTACAGTTGAGTCTTTTTATATGTGAAAATAGGAGTGAAAAAATGGGAGTTATTGAATTATTATTATTAAGTATTGGTCTTGCAATGGACGCCTTCGCTGTTTCTGTTTGCAAAGGAATTTCAATGAAAAAAATTAACTGTAAAAAATCATGTATTATAGGGTTATGGTTTGGAGGATTTCAAGCACTTATGCCAACAATAGGATATTTTTTAGGTTCAGCATTTGAAAGTCTTGTTACAAATATAGATCATTGGATTGCATTCATCTTGCTTGGAATAATTGGTGGAAATATGATAAAAGAAGCATTTTGCAAAGAAAAAGAAGATGAAGAAAGTAATGATGATATAAGTTTTAAAACAATGTTTGTATTAGCTGTTGCTACAAGTATAGATGCACTTGCTATTGGAATAACATTTGCATTTTTAAAAGTAAATTTACTTTTAGCAATTTCAATGATAGGTATAATAACATTTGTAATATCAATTATAGGTACAAAAGTTGGAAATAAATTTGGTAGCAAATATGAGAAAAAAGCTGAATTAGCAGGTGGAATTATATTAATCTTAATTGGAATAAAAATATTATTAGAACATTTAGGAATTTTGTAACAAATATAATTTTTCTGCGTCATATTTACAAAGGGGGAAAAAGTTATGCAGGATATTGAAAAAAATAATGAAAATGATTTAGTTATAGATTATGATTATAAATTCAATATAGTTACAGATAATGATATAAAAAAACCAGATATAACTGGATATATTATTGAAGAATAGAATTAAAAGTTCTATTCTTTTTTTATTTTTATTTGAATATTATTTATGAAGGAGGAAAAATATGTTTGAACAAAATTTCATAATTGGAAATACTCCAATGATAAAAATAAACTACAAATATAAAGAAAAAAATAAACAAATTTTTGTAAAATTAGAATATTATAATTTTACTGGTAGTATAAAAGATAGAGTTGCATTTTATATGATAAATAATGCAAAAGTGAGAGGAACTTTAAAAGAAAAACAACCTTTAATAGAAGCAACCAGTGGAAATACAGGAATTTCATTATCAGCACTTGGGGCTTACTATAATCATCCTGTATATATTTTTATGCCTGATTGGGCTAGTAAAGAAAGAATACAATTAATGAAAAGCTATGGAGCAAATATATTTCTTATTTCGAAAGAAGAAGGTGGATTTTTAAAATGTATTGAAGAAGCAAAAAAATTAGCACAAAAAATAAATGGATTCTTTACAAATCAATTTTCAAATATGGATAATTTTTTTGCACATTATGAAACAACGGGAGAAGAAATATTAAATCAACTTTCAGAACCAATTAGTGGTTTAGTATCTGGTGTTGGAACAGGTGGAACTTTGATGGGAACAGGTAAAAAGCTTAAAGAAAAATATCCAAATTTAATGATTACAGCCATAGAACCTGATAAAATGCCACTTATGTCTAAAGGAATAATTTTAGACCAACATAAGATAGAAGGAATTGGAGATGACTTTATTCCAGAATTAATAGACAAAAATAAAATAGATAAAATAATATTAATTAATGATTATGATGCAATCAATATGTCTAGAAAACTTTCAAGAAAACTTGGAATAGGTGTTGGAATATCGTCAGGTGCTAATTTATTAGGTGGAATTTTATTAGGAGATGATATTGATGGAAACATTGTTACAATTTTTCCTGACGATAATAAAAAATATCTTTCTACAGAATTAGTAAATAATATAGATTTAAATCCAGATTTTATTTCTAATCAAATAGAATTATTAAATATTAAATTTATATAAATATTCAAAAGATGGTATATTAAAATTTTAGGGGTTTATATAAAATGAAAAAATTGTAGCAACATTAGTAATATTGTTATCTATATTTGTATATGTACTTATAATAATCCTGGAAAATTAATTGGTACAATAAATTGTGTTAATATCAATGATCCATTAGATGCTTATGCTATATTTATAGATAAATTATTATAATTTTGTTGAATATTATGTAAATATGTGATATAATTTAACCGTTTTAGCAAATAAGCTAAGGATTTTTTAGAACATCTTTATGAAATTTCAATTATTACATTTTAAGCAATACTTAATTCATCAAAGGAGAGACTTTTATGCAATTACTTACTACAGTAAAAGTGAAAACAGTTTTTAATTCAAACGAGACAGAATTTACTGCAAAATGTCAATCAATTAATGCTAGTTATGATTTAAAAATAGAATATGATGGTAGAGACGCTTTAATTAAATTTCCATCATACTATCAAATTGAACTAACCAAATGGTGTCAATTAGTTTTGGGACTATTTAGTAAACAATCTAATTTTAAAAGAGTTTTGTTTAAAACATTTTCATTTTTAAAATGTAATAAAAAATTAGAATACATTTTCTTCAACGTAAACGGAATTACAATTTCTGTTCAACAAGATTCTGATCCATATGAACTTATGCGAGAATATTATCGTAACTCGCATTATGTTGTATTAGATAATGATACAGAACAGGAAATTAAAGAAAGGAGTAAAAAACTTCTAAAGTTACAAACATTCATTTATAGAATATTTCTTACAAAAGAAGATGAATCTATTTATGAAACGAAAAAATCTCAAAATCTCAATAAAAAGTTTAAAGAGTTTCTTTCTACTTTTGAATTAGATCCTGATTCTTCTGAAGAAAGTAAAGAATTACTTTTACTGTTGAAGAAAAATTTATTGCATTATTGAAATTAAAAAACTGATTTACTGTAATAGTTGATCAGTTTTTTTTTAATTGTTCTTTTTGATTAAAAATGTTTTTTTTAGTTGAATTTTAATAAAATATATGATAAAATAATTAATGGTGGATTTTTATGAAAGGAGAATATAATATCCTATTTAAGATATTATGTGGTATATTATATGAAAGATAAAAACGAAGAACAAAAATATATTGAAAGTTTAGTAACATTAGGAAAAAAAATTGCGTTAGAAGCTTCACAAGATAAAGAATTAGAAAAAAGAATAAAGAAAAATTCTAATTATTAAAAAGTTCTATAATAAATAAAAGTGAGGGTAATTAAATTGGGAAACATAGATATTAATATTATAAGAAAAAAAGGATTTGAAGAAGGATCAATAGAAGAAAGAATAGAGGAGTATTGTAGAACAACAGCTAGTCAACATACGGATGGCTTATTAGAAAGATATACACAATTAGATGAAAGTAGAAATGGAAATTATATCAATTCAGACTTAATGAAAATGGTTTATCCATTTTATGCTGAAAGTTTTGAAAATAGGACAAAATATAATTTATCAATAACAAATTCAGCAGCAGTTTTGACAAATGAAGCTTTTAGAAGAGCAATTCAAAGACCAGATGTACAAAGATGTGTATTTATAGTAGGACCATATGGAGCAGGTAAGTCATATTTTTCACAATCTTTATTTGAAAGAGAAGAACATGGAATGTTAGCAAATAGTATAGTATATGAAGGATCAATTACACCTCCTGCATTTGGAGAAAAAGTTCAATATGCCATAGATAATGGTGTTACACCAAGTATAATAGCTTTAAATCCAACATTAAAGCTTTCTATGCAAAATATTAGATCTAGAGCTCAAGAAATGGGAAGAGATGTTGAAAAAAATGAAGTAATAGATAAATTTTCTAATATGTATAGATATTTAAAAGATTTAGTTGCTCAATTTGAAGGTATTGCATATGTTATATATAACAAAAATGCTAATATAACAATTGATTTAAATGGTGGAAGTATAGATTTAGAAGACTTAAATCATGGAACTGCTGAAGAAATTTCAGCCCAATATGATAAAATAAAAGAAGAATTAAATAAACAAGATCCACGTCAATAAGCTACTATAATTATTATATAAATATTGCCTAATATGAGGTAAATTAATTACATGCCCAAGTTGGAAAATAAATACGAAAAAATTGTATGAGAAATGAATATGATAAAAAATATAATATTTGATATAGGAAATGTAATTTTAAACTTTAATATTAAAGAAGTTTTACAAAAATTTACGAATAATAAGATAGAACTAATCATTGTAATGATAAATTAATAGTCGACTTTTGGAAAAAATTATAATGATTTTGTTCAAAGTTTTTATATGAAATAACGAACATTCGTTAATTATGAATTTTATTGTTTGATTTTGAATTTATATGTATTTCATTATTATAATTTAAACTTACAAAAATCAATTTTGAGACAATTCCAATATTTAAATATCAAATTTTAAATAGAAAAATTATTTAGATGTAAAATTATAAGGATAAATTATAAAACTGATTTAAAATTGATTTTAGAAATAAATATCTGGTACTAGACTAACATTATTACAAGTAATAAATTATAAAATAATAATGTTAGTCAAACGATAGCTAATAAATAGCTATATAAGCCTTAAAGGATAGTAGTTGTAATAACTTGCAGGAGGGACTCTGAAAGGGTCTCTTTTGTTTTGCTCCTATCTCTTTTTACGCAAAACTTTGATGCCGTGACACTTTCAACTAAAAATAATTAATAGTTTTGCCATGAAGTATAGACAAATATTTGTTCTTATTATAAAATATGTACAATAGTTCAAAAATACTAAAAATTGTAATATATAAGTACTAACAAATATACTGAGAATTAAATTTTATATAATAAAGGATGTGTTCGTATGGACGAAAAAAAGAATGAAATTATTTTATTTGAAAACCAAGGAGTAAAATTAGAAGTAAACTTAAAAGATGAAACTGTGTGGCTTACACAAGAGCAAATGTCAAAATTGTTTGGAAAAGCAAAATCTACTATTAATGAGCATATTAAAAATGTATATAAAGAAGGTGAATTAATAGAAAAAGAAACTATGACTAAATTCGGAAATTCCGAATTTGCTGATAAACCAACTAATTATTATAATCTAGATATGATAATTTCTGTAGGGTATCGTGTAAAATCACAAAATGGTATTTTATCATGTATTTGTAGATGGCAATAAAAGAATTGCAGCAACTTTGTTTATATATTTTCTAAATTTTTACGGAATATTATATAAAAACGATAAACAAGTAATTGATAATAATACATTAACGGCTCTTACTTTATTAATTGCTGAATCGAATCCAAAGGAAAAAGAAGTAATTATAGATTTAGTGATGAATTTTTTGAATAATGAATAAAATTGGAAGTAAACAATATGTTTGATTATGAGAGTGCTCCAGAAAGTATAATAAAAAATAGAAATTTGCAATATAATTTCTATTTTTTTATAATTTTATATTAATTTTGAAATATAAAATTATAATTATGGACTCTTATTATATGTAAAATGAGTGTAGTAGTGTATAAATTTCATTAAATAAAGAGTATGGAAAGGAGGAAAAGATTGGACGAATTGATATTAATGGCACAAACTGGAGATGAAGAGGCATTTGCAAATATGATATTATATATAAAAGATGACTTATATAAAATTGCCAAAACAAGAATTGCCAATGAAACAGATATAGAAGATGCTATACAAGAAACTATGATAGAAACATACAAATCAATAAAAAAATTAAATGATCCAAATAAATTCAAAAAATGGGTTATAAAAATACTTATTAATAAGTGCAATCGAATTTATAGAAGAAAATATAAAACAGATATTTCAATAGATGAATACAATGTTGAAACATTAAAATTCAATAATATAATTGATGTAGAAAATAAATTAAATTTTTATGATATCATAAATACCTCAAAAAAGCGACGCACGAGAATCAATTTTAAGCCGTTTTTATTTTTAAGGCTTATAATTTGTTGTTGGTAAAATACGGCAAATATAGAGAAATAAGCATTTTGAAGATTTTAGATAAAATTTAGATAGAAGATCAGAAATTATAAAAAATTATTGAAAAACAAATTTATAATTAAAGATAAAAATTATTTGAACATTAAATTATATAGATAAAATATTTAAGTAGCTTAAAATTGATTTTAAAGCGTTATTAAAATAAGATTATATAAGTAATTGGATAACATTAAATAATATTAAATATGCAAAATAAAATAATTATATAATAAGTAAATATATTAAAGTCAAAGGCTTGAAAGTACTGAAATAACTGGGTAGGACTATAATCATAGTCTATATATTTTACTCCTATCTCTTTCTGCGCAAAACTTTGATTTTGTGCAATGATGTCAAGAAGAAAACAGAGCCTAAAAGTCTCCTTTTAAGCCCCACTTCTCTATTTCAAGTCTTTTTTAAAACTTTTACTTGCTTTTTCCAAAAATATCCTAAAATAAAATTTAATTTTATTACTTATTCTACCTGATGTTTACTATATGTTTTCTTTGCACAAATTAATGCTATAACCATCATAAAAATATAAGCAATTATAGTCATCATAGGTAAATCAATAACAATATTTCCTAACTTATAGGATACCATTTGAGAAAAGTTTGAATAAATTGCATTATATGGCATTAAGAATAATATTTTATTTAATATTCCAAAAGCTGACTTTATGCTCAAAAATACTGGTAACATAATAATAGCAATATCTATTACTAATACTGTCATAGGATTTTTCAGTTTAGATGACAAGAATAATGTTAATCCCACCATACCAAACAATACTGTATATGAAATCACTATATTATATAAAAGTGACTGGAAGAATGTTAGTGCGTATGGACTTAATATGTTAGAAAGTTGTATTGGTAAATTTCCTCCATCTGTACCAAACATTAAGAATGTTGTTCCTATTGCAAATATTAAATATATTGTAAATACTAATGTTGCAAATATATAAGATGCGATTATTTTCGCAGTTACACCTTTACTTTTTCCATACTTTGTGGTTAATAATATTTTATCTGTACCATTTTGATACTCTCCTGCAAAAACAGATGCTAAACATATACATATAGCAATTACTCCAAATATAAGTAATTCATAAGTGTTATACAAATTAGAATATCCATAATAAAAATCATATTCAAATGGTGTTTTTGTGTTATTAGACTTCTCTAACCAATATTCTTTTTCTTGAGGTGTATATTTTTTTCCATCATAACTTTGATTTAATTCTTCTTCTATTCTTTGTTGTCTTGTTTCATAAAAATCTTTCTGTTCTTTTAAATTTAGATTAAATAATTCAGTTATATAGCTAGTATTATAATTTGCATATACACGGTTTATATTTGTTAATAAATCAAGTCTATTATATAAATATTCATTATAAATTTCAATACTAAAATCCTTTTCTCCATCACTATTTGTAATAAGATTATTTGGATCATTATGCAACTCTTGTAATTTTTCTATTTCTTTTATAATCTTTTCATTTGTTAAAGTTCCAGAAATCTCTTTCATTTGTTCTTTTCTAACACTAATAGCCTCTTTACCTTTATAAGATTTTCCACTCTTATCTCTTGCTAGAAAATCTTTACCTGCCATAGAAAATAGTAATGTTATTAAAAACAAACAAACTATGATTACAATAATATTCATTTTTTTATTAAATAATTTCTTTAATTCAAATTTCACTAATGTTCCCATATTGTTCATTCCTTTCTTTTCTATTTTTCATTATCTTGAAAATATGCTAAATATAAATCTTCTAAATTAGGTTCTATATTAACAGCATTCACAGTTGGTTTTTGCCTACTTACAATTCTTAATTCTGTTGTATTATTTTCTTTATGAATATTAATAATACAATATTTATGATTCAGCATTTCTACTTCTTTTTTATCATAAGCAACACATTTCCATACACTGCCTCTTAAATCTTGTAAAAGTTCTTCTGGTGTTCCTGTTAATATCTTTTTACCTGCTTTCATCACAATAATTTCATCTGCAATAAATTCAATATCTGATACAATATGAGTTGATAATATTACAATTTTATCTTGTGAAAAACTACTAATTAAGTTTCTAAACTTTACCCTTTCTTTTGGGTCTAGTCCTGCTGTTGGCTCATCTAAAATTAGAATCTTTGGGTTATTTAACATTGCTTGTGCAATTCCTAATCTTTGTTTCATTCCTCCAGAAAATGTCTTTACTTTTTGTTTTTTTTCATTTTCCAAATTAACTATTTGTAATAACTCATTCACTCTCATTTCAGCCTTTTCTTTTGATAATCCCTTTAATGCAGCAATATACATTAAAAAATCATAAGCTGTAAAATCTGGATAGTATCCAAAATCTTGTGGTAAATAACCAAGAACTTGTCTGTAATCCTCCCCTAGTTCTTTTATATCTGTTCCATTATATTTAATTTGTCCAGAAGTTGGATTTTGAATATCACATATCATTCTCATAAGTGTTGTTTTTCCTGCTCCATTTGCACCAAGTAATCCATAAACTCCTGGTTTTAGTTTTATAGAAACTCTATCCACTGCAATTTTATTTTTATATTGTTTTGTTAGCATATCTATTGCAAGTTCCATATATAATCATCCTCCTCTTCATAAAATTGATAAACAGCTTTTATAAAATAAAATACTGTTATAATTAATAAACCTAACCATACTAAAACACTTGAAGTTTCATAAACACTAGGAAACTTTATATTAATTTTAAATAAAATCGCATTGATTAATAACATTATCGTCATATTTACAATTTCGTTTGACTTATTTTTTAATAAACGCATTGTTAAAATGTTAGCAACATTGGTTATCATAAATGGCACTAAAAAATAAAGAATTAATACATAACTTTCCTGTTCAAAATGAGTTCCAGTCATAACTGCAAATACTGTCATTATACATAAATTAATAAATGTATTAATTATTAATTTAATTGAAATCAATTCTTTTAAGTCCATTTTACAACTCATTTCAATTTCATACATATTATATTTAAAACTTTTCTCTAACTCCATTATTTGAAGAAATGCTAATATTGGCATTACAAGTGATAAAATTAGCCTTGTTTTCTCAAAATTCATAGATTTTATAACTAATATTCCTACCAATAATAGAATAAATTGGAAAAGAAAAGTAATTTTACTCATAAAAGGAATATATCTTTTTATCTTTTCAAAATAGCTTTCCTTTACTGTTATTTCTGTATTTGCTATTTTCATTTTTAATATTTCTATTGATTGCCTTTTTTTATTTTCATCTATACTTGGCAATTCTCTTTTGTTTAAAATTTCTCTCCACTTATCCATCTAATTAAAAGTCCTCCTTTCCTAAATACCTACTCAATTTTTCTATTCCCTGCTTTAGTCTTGATTTAATGGTAGGTACTTTTTCATCAAGTATTTTAGATATATCTTTAATTTTCAAACCTTCATAATACTTCAAAATAATTACTTCTTTTTGTTTTTCTGGTAGCTCTTTTAATGCTTTATCAATTGAATTTTTTTGTTCTATTCTTGATAATTCATTAGAATCATTTTCTTTATAAGTTTGATTATCATCTAATTCTTCTAACTCCACTTTATTCTCGTCAAAATAAGTGTTACATACATTCATTGCTATTGTAATTAAATAACTTTTAAATTTTCCTCTATGTTTATAAGTTCCTATATATTTAATCAATTTCAAGAATGTTTCCTGTGTTAAATCATAAGAAAGTGAGCTATTTCCTGTTTTATAATAACAAAATCTATAAATATCATCATAATATTTCTCAATTAATATCTCTAATAATTCTTTATTTCCGTGCTGTATTTTATAGATTAATTCTTTATCTTCCAAGTAAATACCTCCTTTCTTTTATAAACTAGCTTACATATAATATAACCTAAAAAAATATAAAAAAGATTTAAAATTTTATTAAATTTTTAAATTTTTTCATTTTAAAGTCATCATTTCAACTTGATTTTCTTTTATTCCCCTACTTTCTTAAAAATATGTATAAAAAAATCAAAAAATTATACATATTTTTATTTAATATATAATTTTTTTTAAATTTATATATTAATATTGCAAGTATTATGAAAGAAACTGTAAACAGACTTATCCATAATTTTAAGCTACTTTCATCTCTAGTTTTTGGTGTTTCTATCATTTGGTCTTCAATTCCAAACGAATAAATTTAATTTTCATTTTTTTCTATTTTATTTCCATCAACAAAAAGAGATATTGATTAGATTCAATACCTCGTAATTTTTTATTATTTAATTTTTGTAATATTTGCTAAAGTATTTTGATTTACTTATTGTAATTTATCTCTTACTTATAGCTATTTACTATTCTATTGTTGTTTTCCATAATCCATGTTTGTTGCAATAAGCATATAATGTTGCACCAGATATATATGGAAATCTAGTTTCCGTTGCTTGCTCTGGATGTAATTTCACACGAGTTATTCTATTTTCTGATACTTGTGCAATCCACATTATATAATGTTCCTTTTCCATTGGATGTTCTACTTCTCCAACACTTACTACTATTTCATCTTCTACTTTTTTATATATTGGTATATGTTTTTCAGTTGCTGCATCTGTAGTATTAGCTTTCATTTCTTCCATTTTTCTACCACAACAAGTTATATGTTGTACATCTCCATCAATTATTTCTATTATAGTGTCACATATTGGACATTTTAAAAATTTTGCATTTTCTTTCATTTAAAATTCCTCCTTTTATTAATATTATACTTATTTAAATTGTAATTTATCTAACAAGTTTCTCTATCGAATTGTATTCATCTCCACTTATTTGATATATACCATTATATGGTTGTTCAATATAATAACTATTGTTTTTCTTATATACGAATATTGTAGATACTCCAGCTTCTATAAAGTGAAAATCAACTTTTATTTCATCATCAATATTTACAGGTGCATCTTGTATGCTTTCGTTTTTAGTAACTCTTTTTGTACCATTTAAAACATATAGTATATCTTTCATTTCTTCTCTGCCATTAATACTAATATCTTTTTCATTTTGATTTAATGAAATACTTTCTAATTTTTCAAGTTGAGGTAAATTGAGTGTATAAGTCCTTCTATCTCTAAAATGATAAAAAATTCCTATCACTAACACTACTAATACAATTATACCTAATACTGCAAATAATACATTTTTATTTTTCATACCCATTCCTCCAATCATTTCAACAAATTACTATTTTTTAATTATATTTATAAATTCTTTATATTCAATTATTTTCTTTAACTCTACCTTAGTCATCACTTAGCAAGTCTTTTGGACTCTTCCTTAAAATATTTATTGATGATATTATTAAAGATATTATAAGTACTAAAGACATAAATAAAATTACATACATTATTGTTTGTGATGATATATTAATATTCAAACTTGTTAGAGTTTTATTAAAACCATCAACTTCTGCTCCACCTCCAAGTTGAGTTGATGCAGATTGCTTTGCTAATTGTTTTGTTATGTTTTCAGTAACTTTATTTAGTATACTATTTCCAAGCATATTTCCTGTGTAAACGGTCAAAAAGTAAGAGCCTGCAAATGCTGGAATAGAGATGAACAATAATTCAATTAAAAATTGTCCAAAAATTGTTAATTTTGATATTCCTAATGACAGAAAAATTGCAATTTCTCTTTTTCTAGCATTCATCCATAAAATTAATAATAATGAAACTATGATTCCTGCAAATATTAATGAACCAATAAATAATTTATTAGCAATTGAATATATGCCAGATATTGATTGCTGTAATGCAGGATAATTTGATGAACTTTTAACTAATGTGTATTGTTTCCAGTTTATATCAAGCTTTTCGACATTTTTTATCACTTGTTCTAAATTCTTATCACCTTTTACAAAAAATGTTGCATCTTGATATACTGCAGTATCTTCTGTATTTCCATAAACTTTAGCTGCAGTATCAAGATCTGTTATCAATGTATTTTCATAAAGTTCTTGAGCAGATGTTACATTACTATTATTATGTCCATCAAATAATCCTTTTATTTCTACTTCTATTGTTTCATTTGCTCCTTTTTCGTTATCTGCATCAAATAAGTTAGATTTTATTTTTATCTTATCACCAATTTTCAAATTATTCTTTTTTGCTAAATCTTTATGCATTAAAATTTTATTTTTATCTTGATTGATTAAATGTTCACCTTCAACTAGTTTATAGACTCCTGAAACAAATTTATTTTCTTTTAGTGAATTATTAACCCCTGTTAGCATAACAGTTCTTTTAAAATTTTGAGCTCTTTCAGATGATTGATTTACAGTTGTGGCTTGTGTTTCTATAATATCATAATCAACTAAATCGGCTACACTATTTATTCTTTTTACATAATCGTAAATATCTTTAGACTCAGCTATTTTTTTTATATCTTTTCCTTTTATATTTCCTCCTCCTCTTGGAGTACCAAAATTCACTCTTCTATTTATCTCCATAGAAAAACTATTTGTTATATTTTTAAAAGTTTCTTCTGAAGCTCTATCTGTAGCATCTTTTATTGCCAAACTAATCAGGCAAAGTGTTGACATAGCTAGAACTACTAATAATATTATTATTGACTTTAAACTTTTTCTAGTCACATACGCAAAAGCATTTTTTACCATATTTACCATAACTCCACCCTCCTAATTAATCTGACTTATTTTCTTTAATTTTTTGCCACTTAATTCTAAAATAATATCTGCAGAATTTGCAACTTCTTTGCTATGTGTTACAACAATCACACATTTATTTCTTTCTTTAGCTAATTTTTTTAATATTTCTATTATTTCACCAGCTGTGTCATTGTCAAGGTTTCCAGTAGGCTCGTCTGCTAAAATTACTGGTGCTTCTGAGACTAATGCTCTTGCAATAGCTACTCTTTGTTGTTGTCCACCTGATAATTTTAGTACATTTCTATTTATTTGATTTTCATTAAGTCCTAATTCTAGTAAAATTTCTTTTGAAGCTTTTTTGTTTACTAATCTAATATTCTCTAGTGGTGTTAAATAATCAATTAAATTATAATTTTGAAATACTAACGATATATTGTTTTTTCTGTGATTAGTATATCCTGTTTTTTCGATATCTTCATTTTTAAATAAAATTTTACCTTTTTGTGGTTTATCTAAACCTGCCAATAATGAAAGTAATGTTGATTTTCCTGCCCCTGATTTTCCAATTATTGCATAAAATTGTCCAAGTTCAAATTTTTGGTTTACAGATGATAAAACTTTTTCTCTTGAATTTGAATAATTGTATGTTACATCTTTTATTTCTAATATATTCATTATACTACTCTCCTAACTTATTTTTGATAATATTTCCTTTGGTTTTTTTATTAATATCATTGCACATGAAATGGCAACTGATAAAAAAATTACTATTAATAACATTCCATAACTTTGTAAAAATGTAATTAATTTTGATACTATATCATCATTTTTTAATAAATTTTGAATTATCATTGTTGAATCATCATTATGTATAAATGTCCCTATAATCTGATCTGATATAATATTTCCTAAAAAAAATGATACAAATATAGATGGCAAAGATATAAATATCAACTCAAATATAAATTGAAATATAATTTTTAATTTACTTGTTCCAATTGATAATAATATTCCTATTTCATGTATTCTTTCTCTTAACCACAAGATTAGTATTAATGAAAGAACTATTACTCCACTAATTATAATAGAACATATCATAATTTTTATAATATATTTTATTCCATTTACAGATTCTAATACTTCTTGAAATATGCCATCATTTTTTTCAATTGTATATTTTGTTAAATCTATTTTTAATTCTTTGATTTTATTAAAAGATATATTAGATTCTTCAAAATTATCTGAATATACAGTAATCTTATTTGCGATTTTATTGGTTTGTGTTTTATTTAATGCTTTTTGACTTGATTCATAATCAATAAATAACATATTTTCACTAAAATCAGATGATAATCCTGTATATTTTTCTTGCTTTTTTCCAGTAAAAATGCCAATTACCTCAAATTCATATTCTTTTTTGACCTCATTATTATCTAATTGTTCTAAATCTATTAGTTCTAAATTAATTTTGCTATGTAATTTCAAATTATTCTTTTTAGCAAGTTCTTCATGTATAAGTATTTTTTCTCTATCATTTTTTTCAATATGTCTTCCGTCAATAATAGTAAAAATCCCACTATTAAATAAAACATTATTTTTAGTACTATTTGTAGATTCGATTGAAAAAGTGTTTTTTAATATTTCCGGTAAATTTTCTCTTTCAACTTTTTGAATTCCATCAACAACTTCAACATTTGTTGCTTTTGCTAAACAATCATATTGAGGAATTATTTCTTTGATTTCTTGTATATTTTCCATTTCTTTAAATTGATTTATTTCAAAATTTTGATTATCTTTTTGTGTTATTGATATAGATGTATTTGAAATTTTATATAAATCATTTTCTAAATTGTTACTCAATTTCATTATGTTTAGACTTGAATATAAAAAAGATAAAACTGTTGTTAAAATAATAAAAAGAATACAAGTTCTTTTCTTTTTTCTTAAAACATATAATATAGCATTTTGGATCATTTTCAAACCTCCTTTAATAGTTTCATTTCTTGTTCTGTAATTTCTCTACAACAACCTTCGGAAATATCAGCAGGCAAATTCAAGTTTCCCATTGTAATTCTATGCAATTCCAATACTTTAGCACCAAAACAACCAAACATACGCTTTATTTGATGATATTTTCCTTCAGTTATTGTTACAAATGCTGTATGAGTATCTTGAACTTCTATAATTGCAGGACAACATATATGATCTTTTAAGACAATCCCTTTTTCAAATTGTTTTATCATGTTTTCATCTATATCAATATCTATTGTTACTCTATAAGTCTTTTTAATATGTTTCTTTGGAGACAATATATTATGAGCAAATTCTCCATCATCAGTAATAATCATCATTCCAGTAGTATCTTTGTCTAATCTTCCTGCTGGAAATAGTCCTTTTCTAAAATATTTTTCCGGAATTAAATCTAATACAGTTTTCTGACTTCTATCTTCACTTGCTGATATATATCCTTTTGGTTTATTTAATATTAAATATATATTTCTTTTAAAATCTAATTTTTCATTATCTATATAAATTATTGATGTTTCTATATCTATTTTTTCATTTACTTTTTTTACTATATTATCATTAATTTTTATTCTACCTTGACTTGCTAGCTTTTTTATTTCACTTCTGGAGTATTTTCCTTGTGATGATATTATTTTATCTATTCTTTCCATTCTAAATTTTATTCCTTTCATATATTATGCTTTAACATAAAGGTGCAAATATTCTCAATATTGCATCAAATACTCTATGGAAATATCCTTTTTTTATATCTTTTTCTTTTACTTCTTTACACTTTTTTTGAGTTTCTATCATGTCAATTTTTAATTCATCTAATATTGAAGATTTATAAAATAATGAATTACATTCAAAATGTAGAAATAAACTTCTATAATCTAAATTTACAGTTCCAATTGTTCCAATATTGTCATCTATTAAACAAGCTTTTGCATGTATAAATCCTGGTATATATTCAAATATTTTTATACCTGCTTTCAATAATGGTGCATAATAACTTTTTGATAACCTATATACTATCTTTTTGTCTGGAATTCCTGGAATAAATATTCTAACATCTACCCCTCTTTCTGCTGCTTTTATTAATGCGTCCATTAAAAAGTCTCCTATTATCAAATAAGGTGTGTAAAACCACGCATAATTTATAGCTTGTGATAATAAATCTATATATAAGTTATTTGAAATATGTTCTTTATATGCTGGTGAATCATAATATGATATAATATATCCATTTTCATTTTTTCTTTCTGATAAACATTCGTTTATTATATTTGAATCTATCTTTTCATTTGAAAATGCATTCCAAAATTCAATAAACATATAATTATAACTTTTTACAGGTGTTCCCGTAAGTTTAAAGCCTATATCTTTCCAATGTCCATATTTTTTCTTTTTGTTGATATACTCATCTGCTAAATTTATTCCACCACTAAAAGCCACATTCCCATCTATAATTAAAATTTTTCTATGATCTCTATTATTTAATGTTCCTTTTATGAAAAATAATGGATTAAATGAAATACATTTTATTCCTCTTGTCTTTAATTGATATACATTTTTTTGTGAAAATGTAGGCAAACTTCCAAAATCATCATATATTAGCCTTACATCAACTCCATCTTTTACTTTTTGTTCAAGTATATCTATTATACTATTTAAAAATATTCCTGGTTCTATAATAAAATATTCTAAAAATATGTATTTTTGTGCTTTTTTTAGCTCTTCTAATATATCAGGAAACATTTCATCTCCTAATTTATAATATTTTATATTTTCAGCTTTATAAATTGGAAATTTGGTATATTTGTTTATTGCTTTAAAGGTTTGATATAATCTTAAATTTTCTTGTTTTAATTCTGTTTCATAATCTCTTTCATTAGCAAAATTAAAATTCATTGTATTTTGAGCTCTTTTTAATTTTTTATCTAATGGTTTTGTTGTTTTTTTATTTCCTATTATTAAATATAAAATAGTCCCAAAAACAGGGGCTGTTAATATTGTTATTAACCACAATATTTTATAAGATGTTTCATCTCTTTTATTAATTATATATATTACAAATAAAAATGCTAATATTGTTAATAATAATGTTACCAACGCAGAATTGTTTAATTTATTATATAAAAAATTCATCCATAAAATCTGAATAATTACAGCTGGTGCAACAATTATTAATCTTCCTAAAATTTTCTTCATTAAATTACTCCTTATTTACTATATAATCTTTTAATTTTCAGATGGTATTAATGTATCTATTGGACAATAATCATCTTTTTCCATTTATATATTCTCCTCTTTTTTAATTGTTTCCTTTATTTATTTTTAAAATAATCATTGCAAAAAATATATAAGCATATCTCCAAACTTTCTTTTTATGTATGTTTTTCTTTAGTACTTTTATAGCTTCTGCTAATGCACAGTGTTTATCTATAAATGTTAATATAAAACCTTCTTTGGATTTTGGAAATTGTGGTGTTACAGGCCACATATGTTTTATAATCATATCTTTTTCTTTTTCAGATAATTCAAATAATTCAGAGGCATTTTTACATGCTGTTTTTCCATGTGTAAAGGCATGTAAACCTTTTCTGCCATTTTTTATTCTCCAATCATATAAGAAAAAATCATGTAACATTCCTGCTCTTGCTGCAGATTTATAATCCAATTTTAATTTTTTACAAACTTTATAACAATAATATGAAACCATATAACAATGGTCAAATGTACTTGTTTCATAATGCTGTTTGTATTTTTTCATTTCTTGAACTTTTTGATTTTCTATGATGTTTCTTATGATATCATCAAATTCTTGTGTACTCTTATTTTGCATTTTCTAAGCTCCTTATTATGTATTTTTTAAATTATTTTTTACAATTTTAATTAATGCATTAGCTGTTTGAGCTATCATTTCTTTTGTTTCTGGATCAATATTTTTATATTTTTCTAAAATTACTTTTATATTTGAGAATAAATTTTTTCGTAATTCTTTTGTAGTTTGTGCATCTGTTGAATTTAAAATTTCAAATATTACATTTATTACTTGTTCTCTTTTTGCTGGCTCAACATTTTCTAACCATTCTTTTATTGTTTTGTCTATAAATTCACTTTCATTAGTAACATTAGGCAATGTAATGAATTCTTTTCCTAATATCTGCCAACTATATAAATCATGTTGCATTATTCCTTTTTGTGTACTTTCTATTATTGTATATTTTTCCTTATGGTTCATTAATCTTCCTATTATAGATGATTGTGGAATATATGTATGGACTTTATTTATCATTTCCTGATATTCTTGTGTTTCTAATATATCTTCACAAAAACCAGGGCCATCATTATTATACACATTAATAATTCTATCTCTTATTTGAGGGGTTGCAAATATTGCAGAATATACTGCAATATTTCCACCTTTTGAATGTCCTCCTACTCTTATTTTTTTGTTTGGATACAATTCCGCTATCATGTTTAAATATTCTTTAGCAGATATTTGTGAGGCAATATGACTTTTAAAGCTCATATTAAAATCTTCTTTCCAACCAACTATTGTATTGTCTGTTCCTCTAAATGAGACATATAAAGTATTGTCAGGCATTATGATAGTTATTGCTGAAAATTGTTTTTCATTTTCAACTTCTATTTTATTTACGAATTTAGTTGCTTTCATTGTTCCAAATCTTTTTGAATTACTCATTATTGGAAATAGTTCTATATCGTCTTTCCATAATATTGTTAATTTTTTTATATCTTGCTTACTAAATCTTTCTCCTAATTCTTTTATTGTTATAACTTCATTATAATTTATTATCTTATCAAATGGAAAGTATGAAAATCTTGATAAAATTAAGTTATCAATTTCGTTAAATTCAGATTGACTTAATTCTAAATCTCCTCTCCATTTAATATAATCACATACATTTGACATTCTTAATTACCTCATTTTATTTATAATATTGCTATTATTTTTGGTATAAATATTATTAGCCCTATAATTGCTGATGATATTGCAAAAATTAAAACTGCTCCTGCTGCAACATCTTTAGCAAATTTTGCCTTAGGATTTATCTCTGGCATTGCTATATCTACAACAGTCTCAATTGCACTATTTAACATTTCTCCTCCGATTACTAATCCAAATAATATTATACATATTATCCATTCCATTTTACTAATTTTTAAAAATATTCCTGCAATTATTACTAAAATCATTATTGATATATGTATTTTTAGATTTCTTTCAGTTTTTATCGCTGAAAATACTCCTTGAAATGCGTATTTGAAACTGGTTATTACATTTTTACTCTTTTCTATCATCTTTATTTTTCTCCAATACAAATTTATTTACTAGTTCTATATATATTATAAGATATGCAAATGAAATTAAGAATCCTCCTAAAACATCACTTGTATAGTGAACTCCTAAATAGATTCTGCTCACTCCTATAATACAGATTAGAACACTTAATATTATAATTAATGTTCTTTTTAAATGTTTATTATTAATATATTTATAAATTAAATATATTAAATATCCATAAAATGCTAAACTAACCATAGAATGTCCTGATGGAAAACTATATCCTGTTTCTTCTATAATTCTAAATTCTGTTGGACGTGGTCTTTGCATTATGAATTTTATAATTTGATTTAATATTGTTACAATTCCTAGATTTGTAATTATTGAGATTCCTATTTTTTTATCTTTTATTACAAAAAATAATATTGTTGTTAATGATATAACAAAAATTGCACCTCCAAAATTTGTTATGAATTTAGCAATAGGTGTTGATACATTAAATTTTAAGAGTTTTGATACAATGTCATATCCAACTATATCTCCATTCATTATTTCTTGATGAAATACATCTTCAGCTAATGCTAAAAATCCTATTAAACATATAAATAATAACATCCATCTCCAATTGTTTTTTATAAATTTTATTACATTTTCTTTCATGATTTCTTCTTTCTCTCATACTTTTTTCATTCAATATTATTTCTTTTTTAATATAACATAAAAATAGAGATTTTTCAACTTAATTTTTTCTTTATATGGAACAAAAAAAGACCTCCTGCACAAAAATGTGCAGAAAGCCTTTTTTGAGGTTAGGCGTTTTTGAACTTCACTCGAAGTTCCTTATCATCCTCAGAAATAACCTCGAAAATACATTCTTTGAGCTGCCGCTCAAAGTCCGAAGAATCCTTGACATATTCAGACTTCTTATCCCAGCCAACCAGGCTACATTGGAAGAGAGAAGTAATCTCTACCAGTTTTGCTCCAATAGCCTTGGCATTTTGGATAGCAGCAGCCAACATGCGAGAAGTCCATTCTTCCCATTCATAATGGCCAAGGTTGCTAAGAAGCTTTTTGTAAATGTCATTCTTCTTCAGCTCCAGGTCCTCGTCATTCAGTTGGAGCATCACCCGCTTATGCGGATTAAGCTTCCAGCCAATGTTTTCAAGGCCTGCTGCTTCTCGAGAATTTTCGTAGTCATACATTTTATGACCTACCTCCATTTCTATAAAATATGCGCATATTATATCAAATTATACTCAAAAAGTCAATCATTTTCTTTGACAACTTCAATATCAAAAAAGATATTAAAAAATTAATATCTTTTTAACGTTCCGCACAAGTTGGATTTGCCCAATATTTTGGATAAGATTTTCCAGTTCTATAAGCTTCTTCACCACTAACAATAATATCAGCTAATTCTTGTGTATTAGTATATGATGTGTCTACTACTAAATCATAATTGTTTTCATCTAATAAATTAATACCATATTTTTCTTTATATCTTTCTATTTCTCCAAGTTTTCTTTTTCTTGTTTTTTGAATTGCTTCATCTACTGTCTCATATTGATCTTCTGAACCACGTGTTGTATCATAAAATACTCTTTTTCCTGCAATTGCTTCATTAACAGTTAGTCTGATTGCATATGAATCTGGTACATTACTCCATGCAAGTCGTGAATCAATAATATAAACATCGTTTGGTCTTTCTTTTTCGTTAATCTCTTTTCCTTTTCTTGCAATTTCATCATCAATTAATCCATCTATTGATTGCAATTTTGCCATAAACTCTTTATCATTTTGAATGTCTGCTAAACTTACATTTATTCTGTCTGGATATCTTTTTAAATATTCTTTTTTTACAGTTTCTCTAAATACATCACCAACAGATATTATATAAACATTAAATCCTTGTTTTTCATATTTACTTTTTATCTCTTTTACTACTGTTGACTTTCCACTTGCTGGTTCTCCAGATATTGTTATAATTTTATTTCTTATATTTTCCAACTTTATAATCTCCTTTTTACAAAATATCTTTTATATTTTACCATTTTTTTAGGCTTTTGTCAACTTCTGTAAATACTTTATGTAATTATGTAGAAATAAAAAAACATTATATCTAAATTATAAATATAATGTTTTTTACTCATATTCTATGATATTGAAGCATCATAAATTTTAACTATTACATCATGTAATTTTTGATCAAATTCTTCTTGGGATTGGTTTGCATTTAAATCTTGTAATAATGCTCTTGAGAAACTTGCAATCATTCTATTATTTTTAGCAAGTAATTCAACTGCTTTATCTATATCATATCCACCTGAAAGTGCTACTATTCTTACAACACATTCATAATCATATAAATCTAGATAATGATTTGCAACTGTTGGAATTGTAAATTTAAACATAATTTTATCTTCTTTATTCCATGTTTTTAATTTTTCAATTATTTCTGCTTTTAATATTTCTTCACATTTTTCTTTTTCAGGAGCATTTATATCCACTTCTGGTTCAATAATTGGAACTAATCCAGCATCACATATTGTTTTTGCAAATTCAAATTGTTGTGCAACTATTGCTTTTATTCCTTCTACATTTGGTTCATAAATTACTGATCTCATTTTTGTTCCAAATACATGTTTTTCAACTGCTTCTTTTAATTCTGTTTCAAGTTCTGGAATTGGTTTCATTAATTTAACACCATTGTTTTGTTCTGCTAATCCTTTATCAACTTTTAAGAATGATACTATTTTCTTTTCATTCCATAAGTAATCTGCTGTAAATTCTCCATTTACTTTTGAAAGCATTGTTTTTTCAAATAATATTGCTCCAATTATATGTTCATTTGTGAATGATTTACTTGTAAATACTCTTTTTCTCATTTCGTGTATTAAATCAAACATTTCTTCTTCAGTACTATAAGCTGTTTCTGGTATTCCATAAGCTTTTAATGTTTTACTGCTACTTCCACCACTTTGATCTAATGCTGCAATAAATCCTCTTTTATCTTTCATAATTTCATACATTTCATTATTCATTTTTATTACCTACCTTTTCATAAGATTTGACATTTTAGTTATATCACAACAGAAAAATCTTATCAACTATTTTTTTAAATAATAATGTCTAATTGGCTTTAAGTTGTCATCTAATTCATAACAAATTGGATTTCCTGTTTGTAATTCTAACTTTATAACATCTTCATCACTTATGTTGTCTAGATATTTTATAAGTCCTCTTAAACTATTTCCATGTGCTACTATAATAACATTTTTACCTTTTTCTAATTCTGGTTTAATATCTGAGTTCCAGTATTCAACAACTCTTTTAATTGTATCTATTAAATTTTCTGTTTTTGGTAATTCGTCTTTTGTTAAATCTTTATATTTTGGATCATTTCCTGGATATCTTGGATCTGTTTCTTCTAATTCTGGTGGTCTAACATTTGTGCTTCTTCTCCATAAAAGAACTTGTTCTGCACCATATTTTTCTTTTGTTTCGTCTTTATTTAGTCCTTGTAATGCACCATAATGTCTTTCATTTAATTTCCAACTTCTTTTTATTTCTATATTCTCTTCTCCCATTTCTTTCAAAATGTAGTCAAGTGTATTTTCAGCTCTTTTTAAAACAGATGTAAATGCTAAATCAAAATGAAATCCTTGTTCTTTTAATACTTTTCCTGCCTCTTTTGCTTCTTCTATTCCTTTTTCTGATAATTCAACATCTGTCCATCCTGTGAATTTATTTTCTAGATTCCACATACTTTGACCATGTCTTACTAATACTAGTTTAATCATTTTTTATCACATTCCTTTCTTACATTTTTCAATCATATTATAATTATCTCTAAAAATAATGTCAATATCTATAATGTCCAATAATGTCTGTTTTTACTTCAAGTATATCTTCCTCATATGCCCTTTGAACTGGGCTAGCATGATGTATAATAAATGGTATTCCATTTTTATTTCTTTTATCAGATATAATTCCTATATGATTTTTAAATACAATAATATCTCCGCCTTGCCATTCTTTAAAATCTTTTATATCTGTTGTTAATGAAATTGCATTATTATCAAAATATATTTTTAAATTCCTAACTCTCCTAAAATCAATGTTTTTATCTATTTTTTCTATATTATATTGTGATTGATGTTCAACAATATCTGCATTTACAAGTTCTTGTAAATTATATCCAGCTCCCAATAATCCAAAGCCCACTACATCTGTACATACTCCATATTCGTCATTTGGATATCCTGTATTATAATATTTGCTTTTATATTTAGGCTTTGTTGCAATATATTTTCTTACATTTTCTAATATATCTGTTTGATCATCTATACCATCTCCATCTTTATCTGTTTTACTTATATAATCTTCTATTCCAAAATCTTTATTAGTATATTTTCTGTGTGGTATAAAATTAAATAAATATAAGAATGCAAAAGAAATTATTATAAAAATTACCAATATTATAAAAATTAATATTTTCTTTTTCATTCAACCATCTCCTTTTGTCTAAATTATATCTCTTATTTATAAGTAAAACAATTAAAAATTTATTAATGTTTATAACAAAATAACATAGTTTCCCTTTGTTCTCGCCCAATTTGAGTTTTTTGCAAAAAGCAAAAAAACTCATGTAATACATTTCTGTAAAACATGAGTTTTTGCTATTCAGTTGTCCTTACCTCCCCAAATTGAGAATCCACCTTTGTGGAATGTTTTTTCGTGTGTTTTTCTATCCACTAACTGTAAAACACCAGGATTCTGATGATGATGCCAAACATAATTTCTTGGAGTTTCTCCAATCTCTAATGCTTTTATGTCATTTTTTGAAAGATTGAGTTTTTGTCTCAGTCGAGTATTTGTTCGAACATCTTTATACAGTTTTTTATTGCAGATAAGAAAATGATAACTTCTTGATTTCCGATAGTCAGTAATTTTTAGTCTTACTTTGTACTTCGATTTAAAGATTGGAAAACCTTTACTGTCAAAATGTACTTTAGTTACTCCATGAATTTGATTTGCCATACCAGGAAGTCCAAGTTTTAATCTAGGAAAATAATTAATTTGATTGATTTCTTTGACTTTTTTTAATTTTTTAGAATTTCCAAAAATCTCTGTAAACCAAGTTTTTTGTCTTTTCCGTTTTTCTTTTGCTAATCTTTTAATAATATAGAAACTACCTTCTCTTATAATTATCATAAAAATTAACAGAAAAAACTTTACTCCAATATACTGCACTAGGATACAAATAATAATTTTCCACCAATTCACGTGCAATGCTTCTAAATAAAGAGATTGTACTACAAATGATAATAAAATTTCACTTGTTTGGGCATAATTATTTTTCTTCCGCAAAATTAATTTAATTGATAACCAAATTTCCAGAATTGACAATACTATACTAGTGATAAAAACAACTTCTCGCATATTTTTTCCTCCTACATATTTATGTTTGCGAGCCTTACCAAAAGTTAACTTTGTTATTATACTCCTTATTTAGGATATAGTCAACATTTTATGCTTATATTCTGTTTTAATTATTTTTAATCTTTTATCAATTCTTCAGGAATTAACTTATAATCATACATTACTTTTGAATGATTATCCCATATAAGCTCCTTTTCTATTACATTGTCAGTTGCTTTCTCAATAGTGTTTCTGTAAATTTTTGAAACTCTATAGTAATTTTCTCCTTCTTTCTGAAAATGATGGTCTTCCTCAAAAATTTCATATCTCCAAGGAAACTCTCTTTCACTTCTTAATTCTGCATATAAAGTTCTATTTTCTACCCAAACTAATAATTGAATATCTTGATCTGTTGTATTTTTAAATCTATAATCTATATAATTATATCCTACACAAGTTCCATTTTCTAGTGGAACTCTTTTTCCATAATCTGGAGCCAAAGCATCTGAATGAGTATGAAATTCAGTAATTTTTAAAGGACTATTCAACACAACTAAGTTAATTGTATTAGCTAAATTGCAAAGACCTCCCCCCATACCTGGTTGTAATTTATTATTACGAAGAACTCTCCCTTCTTTATATCCTTTTCGTTTATTAACTGTTCCAATAGTTTTCCAATATGAAAATACTTCCCCTGGATGAATAATTATATGATTTATTTTTGAAGATGCAATATTAACATTTACAACTTTATTTTCTTGTAATTCTATTTCTGTACCTTTTTTAATTAAATATGAATTATAGCTTGTCACTAAATTAGGCAATTTTTCTTCTTTTTTGTATTTAGCAAATTTTTCTCCACTTAACAAATCTTTAATATTTCTTTGAATGATATTTTTTTCTACAGAAATCTTAAAAAATAATTGATTTTTTTCACAAAATAATTTTTTCTTTTTTTCTTCCATTTTTATATCCCCTTTTATTTCTATATTTCCAAGTCTATGTTGATATTTTTTAGTTTTCTTATATATTCTTAAAATAATATTTTCAATTCTTCTTTTTATTCCAATTTTCTGTTTGTCATAATATCCTATGTATTTTACCAATATACTAGCAATTCCAGCTTTATTTGCACCTAAAATATCAGTAAATATTTGATCTCCTACATATACTACTTCATCTTTACTAAGTTTCATACATTCTAGTGCTTTTAAATAATTAGCTGGATTAGGCTTATTAGCATTATCGATATATGGGCATTCAATATTTTCCAAAAACTCTTCAATCCTATTCTTTCCATTATCTGATAATATAAATGTTTTAAAACCTATTTCATGAAGTTTAGTAAATAACTCATCAATCTCTGGAGTAGATGGTTTTCCATGTCCAACTAAGGTATTATCTAAATCAAATATTATTCCTTTATAACCTTTTTGATAAAGTTTATTATAATCAATAGAAAAAACACTTTCAACATATTCATATGCATAATATTTCTTTAACATTCTTTACTTCCCCTTTACATAAATCTAATATAATTTCAAAAAGAAATATTTCTTATTAGATCTACTTGTTTAAAAATAATCTGATATATATGGTACATCTTGTTTTACGGAATTCTCAAGCATTTCTACAGTTTTCTTATCTGTTTTAATTCTTCCTATTTTATATAAATATTCTGGTCTTTTATATCCCATAAGCATTGTAGTCATTGTTTGTATACTAATCTCATCATTACATGTTTCGTTAATTTTTTCAACTTTTGCCTTTCCATCTTTATCTATATTAATACAAAATGTTCCTTGATTTTCTTCAAGCATTGGATCTGTAAGCACAAATTTCCAAGTTCTATTTTCATTATGACTTTTCTTAAATCTGTATTCTTTCATAAATCCAACAAAATCAACAATTCTTGCCATAAAATATGGTGATATAGTTTCTTTTATACTTGAATCTTCTAATAAAAACGATAATTTTTCATCTGTGTATGTATTTCCTTCTACTTTATCAATCATAGAAAAATGTGCTGAAATAAAATTCCACAAACCTGTTCTTGCTTCTTCATTATTAAATATCATATCTTTTATATGAAATATTTCTTCAGATATCCAATATATAACATATCCATCTGGTTCACCATTTTTATTATAATAAATTGCCGACATTATATCATCAGGATCCCATAACCAGTATTCATTCCATGCTAAATCATCTCTTAAAACAGCTCCATTTGTGTGCATTGCAAATTTTTCATAAGTTTCTTTTAGTTCTTCACTATCATATTTTACTCTTTTTACATTTCCTGGTACTTGATGGTTTTTAGGTAATTGATAATCACTTATTTCATATGTAATTTTATTTGATACTATTTCCCAACCTTTTCTTCTATAATATGGTATAGAATATGGATATAGATACGAAATATATTGACCATTTTCTTTCATTTTTTTCAATGCTGTTTCTAATAATTTGTGCATTAACCCTTGATTTGAGTATTCTGGATATGTTCCTACTCCTGTAAGTCCTCCCATATTATATGTCTTATTAAATATTCTTATTTTCATTGGATATACCGCAACTTGTGATACTAATGTATCTCCGTCAAACCAGCCAATTACTTCTGCTCTTTGAAATGTAGGAAATTTTGCTCTAATTATTTCTTTTTCTTCCCAATCAATTGAATCTAATTCTTGATCAGTTACTTGAAAAACATATCTTAAAAGGTCGTTATATTGTTCCATATATTCATTTCCGACTTCTTTCATTTTTAGCTTTTTATTGTTATTCACTTTAATTTTCCTCCTTATTGTTTTTCATGTATAAGTATATCAATCTATAAAAATAAAAACAAGCAATTTTAAAAATTACTTGTTTTTATTTTTAGAAAAAATTTTAATCTCCAACTTCAATTCCATTTGCTTCTTTTATATTCATATTTAATTGTTGTCTCTTTTGTTGAATTTCTTGTTGTTGAGCAGATAACCTTTGCTGAGCAGCTTCAATCATATTGCTTTTGATTTCATATCCTTTATTTATTATTCCTCTATATGTTCTTTTTCCTGCTTCCATAGTGTCTTTTACATATGTTGTAACTACTTTTTTTGAGTTATCTACTCCAGTTATAATCATTCCTCTAGTATCTTTTCCAAATTGTATAACATTATCTTTGGTCGTTTGTGCAACTTGAATTGCTTGAGCTTTCTTTTGATTAAATCCTACCAAAATTGCTTCTTTCCTTTTAGCAACTGATTCTTTAGCATTTGCTACTTTATTACTTATAAATTCTTGTGCTTTTGTTGCCATTTGTTTAGTATCTGCAATTTTATCTTTAGCAAAATCTTGTGCATATAATCCTAAAATTTGCACATCTTCTACCTTATCTTTTACAAAATCCTGTGCATATAGTCCTAAAATTTGTGCATCAGCTATCTTATCCTTTGCAAAATCTTGTGCCATTAGTGCCAAAATTTGCGCATCTTCTATCTTATCTTTTACTGTAAAAGCCATATTTTCTTTAGTTTCACCAACCTTTGCTTTTGCCATATCAGCATATTCAAGCATTGCTTTTTTAAATAGTGAAACTTTTTGAACTGCATTTTCTTGAGTATTTGCTAATTTTTCTGCATATCCTTCTACTTTTTCTTCAACACTTTTTTCTATATCTGCTCTCTTTTGCACAGCTTTATCTAAAAAAGTTTTTCTTTTTGAATCAATCTCTGATTTTATCTTTGGAATTTCTTCATTACGTATTTGTCCAATTTGTGTTTTTAATGGTTCAATAACACCTTTAACAAATTTTTTTGTTCCATTAAACTTATTAAAAATATTTCCTAAAGCTTTTGCAAAAATATTTTGTTTTGGAATTGTCATTAATTGTTTATTTTTATTAGAAGAGATTTCTTCTAACATCTTTTTTCTTTCAGCCATAATTTGCTCATATTCATTTTTACAAGATTCAATTGCTTGTTTTATTTCTTCTCTTCTTGCTTGTAACTCTTGTGCATGTGCTCTCCTAATATCTGTTGGATTATTTTCTATATGACTTTTCAATTCTTCTGTTTTCTGTTGAAGTGTTGGCATATCACCACTTTTTAATGCTTGAACTATTTCTTTTTCTAATCGTTGTTTTGCTTTTGCAAATTCTTTATTTTCAGCTGCCATTTTTACATTATTTCTTTTTTGCTCTAACAGTATTCCATTTTCATCAAGTTCAAATTGTGCTTTTTTCTCCATTATATCTTGTAAAATTTTATCATATTCCTCACTAGCTTCTGCTAATCGTTTCTCGAATTCTTCAACAATTCCTTCTCTATCAGCATTTTGATTTGCATATTCTTGTTCTATTTTTTCCAATTTTGTTCCAAATTTTTTTGCTTGTTCAATAAGTTCTTTGCTTTTTGAATCCACAATTGTTTCAATTTGATCTTTGCTTTCTCTTATTGCTAATTGGGCATTTATTTTGGCTAATGTAACTTGTGTATCTGCTAATTCTTTTAGTAATTGTGTAAACTTAATTTGTTCTTCTGTATCTTTATTTTGTTCATCCATATATTATCCTCTACCTTTCACTTTCAAAATTTTCTTCTAAATCTAATTCTTTATCAATTTTCATTCGAATTTTATTTTCTCTTTCTTCATAAGCTTTTTTCATTCTTTTTAGCTCTTCTGCACTTAATTTGCTCCAATCAATAATTCTACCATCAATAATATCTTTTTTTAAATCGCTTTCCATTATAAATTCTCCTTTAATATCAATCTTTTATAGTTATATCATATAAATGCAAGTATAACAATACATTAATTTATTTATATTATTAAGTTTTGATTACATTTTTGTTACATTTATGTTGCATTCTCTTTCTTTTTATCATAATCATCCATAAAATGATGTATTTCTTCATCTTTAACATAAGAAATAAGAGTATTTAAATTAACATTTTTAGTACTATTATAAATATTCATGTCAACCTTATCATAAACACTTCTCAATTGCTTTAGGAGTTTCTTCATTTCTTCTCTTTTAGAACCTCCACCACCATTGTCACACATAGTACAATGTTCTGTAAATCTGCAAGCACATTGAATAAAATGCAAATCATTTCTTTCTCTCCATTTTATAATATTTTTTACGATATGTTGTTATTATGCTTTTTTTCTATTTCTTCATATCTTTCCATTTTTCAATTCCTTTACTTAATTTTATCTTTCATCTGGCTGTTGTTTTCTACTTTTTAAAACTTGTTTTAATCCTTGTATTCCTTGAAGATTTACCAATCCATTTTCTATTTGTTCTGCAAATTCTTCTAAAGTCATTTTTCTAAAAGAATTTGTTTCATCTGAAAATAAATAGATATCTTTTCCACCTTTTACATTTACAACAATACATAATTCATAATTTTTCTTGCCATCATTTTCTCTATAGCAATCAATCATATTAATTTTATACTTTTCTTCTTTAGAAAACAATAATCCATCTTTATTTTCATTTCCAATTAAATCTTCCATTCTCCACTTTCTGTCAGCATATCCCATTTCTGGATTTGTATATGCTTCTGAATTTTCTAAAACAAATTGAACCTTTTGCCCAAAATCTTCAAACATTGGTAAGTGCATCTTTATTAGTTCTAGATATTCATCTGTATAATATGATTTTTCTGATATATGTCCTTGCTTTTTATCAATTTGATCTAGTTCAGCTCTACTTATTAATTCTTGTTCTTCATCTTCAATAGGAATTCCAAAATATTGTGTTCTCAATTGTGCTTTTATATTTCTCATATCTTCTTGTAAATCAAATCTATATTTTCTTCCATCTTCTGTTATTAAAACATTATAAATATGTGGATATTTTCTAAAATCTTCTTCATCTATTACTGATTCTATATTTACTCCAAGTTCTTTCATAACATAAGAAAATATGTATGCAATTGATTTACAAATTGCAGTATTATTTTCTAAACATCTGTTTAAATCATCTTCACTTCTACTATGATCATATATCTGTTTTCTTGTTTTGGAATTTCCAAATGAAAAATCTAAATCAAATGCAAATTTACTTCCTAAGTCCCAATATATATACCTTAACTTTTCTATATTTGAAAATCCTTCTGTTTCTTTTTTTACCTTTTCAACATATTTTTCTAATGAGCTCATTTATTTCACCTTTTTGCTTAAAAATTTTCTTTATAACTTTCTATAACAAGTATTAAATGCCATTCTTATTGTTCCATCTGATGCTTTTACTGCAAATAATCTTATTGTAGTTCCATCACAGCATTATAATTATAAAATGTTGCTTTACTTCCAATATTAGTTGTATCTATTACTATATTTCCTGATTCATCCGCTTCCAAATTTTAAGTTGGAAAAAAATAATTTTCCAACTCTATAATTATTTCTTTAGTCTTAAAGCATTTAAAACAACAGTTAAACTACTAATTGTCATAGCAAAAGCTGCAACCATTGGATTCATTTCAATTCCAATATTTTCTAATATTCCACATGCAATTGGAATCATACAAATATTATAGAAAAATGCCCAGAATAAGTTTTGCTTTATATTTTTAATTGTTTTTTCACTAATTTCTATTAATTCATTTATTTTTTCTATATTATCATTCATTAATATTACACTTGCAGAATCCATTGCAATATCTGTTCCTGATGAAATTGAAACACCTATATCTGCTGTTACTAAACTTATACTATCATTTATTCCATCACCACACATTATTACAATTCCATCTTTTTTTAATTCTTTTATCTTTTCTGCTTTTTCTTTTGGTGTAACATTTGGAATTACTTTTTCTATTCCAATTTGTTTTGCAACAATTTCTGCTGTTTTCTCATTATCACCTGTTAACATTACTACATTAATATTTTTATCTTTTAATTCTTTTATTACATTTTCAATATTATCTTTTAATATATCTTTTACACCTATTAATGCAACTAATTTATTGTTTAGACTTACAAATAATATGCTATTACCATCATTAACTAATTGTTGTTCATCTTGCTCATTTGGAATTATTACTCCATTTTCAGTCATTAATTTTCTATTCCCAATTAAATATTTATCATCATTTTTCATTATTGCTTCAACACCAAAACCTGCAATTGCTTTAAATTCTTTTAAATCTTCAAATTCTATTTTTTCTTCTATTGCTTTATTAACAATTGCTCTTGCTATTGGGTGTTCTGATTTTTTCTCAATACTTGCTATATTCTTTAAAAGTTCTTTTTCCTCTAAATTGCTATAATTATATATTTTAGAAATACTTAATGTTCCTTTTGTTAATGTTCCTGTTTTGTCAAAACATATTGTCTTTGCTTTATGAAAATTCTCTAATGCTTCACTTGTTTTTACTAAGATTCCTTTTCTGCTCGCATTTCCAGAAGCTATTACTATTGCAAGTGGTGTAGCTAGTCCTAAACTACATGGACAAGCAACTACTAATATACTTACAAATATGTTTATTGCAAGTGCTATATCTTTTGATATAATTAACCACAACACAAATGAAATTATAGATATAACTAATACTACTGGAACAAAATATCCACTTATCTTATCTGCTATTTTAGCAATAGGTGCTTTCGTAGCTGTTGCATTTGCTACTAATCTTACTATTTCTGAAACTGTAGATTCTTTACCAATTTTTTCTGCCTTATATTTTATTGTTCCTTCATAATTTATACTTCCTGCTATAACTTTAGAGCCTATCTCTTTTTTTGCTGGCTTACTTTCTCCAGTTATAAATGCTTCATTAATATGTGTTACACCATCTATAATTTCACCATCTACAGCTATTTTTTCACCTGGTTTGCATATTACAATATCTCCTTTTTGAATTTCATCTAATGTAACAACAACTTCTTTTTCTTCTCTTATTATTGTTGCATTATTGGGAGTTATTGTCATTAATTCTTGTAATGCTTCTTTTGTTTTGTCTTTATTTTTGCTTTCAACAAATTTACCTATTTTTATAAAAAATATTACAATAGCAGCTGATTCATAATACAATTTTTCAACATACATTGTATGTCCTTGTAAAATTCGTATTGTTCCATATATACTATACACATAGCTTGCTAATACTCCTATCATAACTAGAGTATCCATATTTGGTGTTTTATGAATTAAATTTTTATATCCATTTTTTATTATGTCTTTTCCAAATAATATTACAATTGTTGTTAATATTAATAATGATATTGCATAATTAATTGGATGTGTAATCATATTCAAAAATGGAATAACTGGTAAACCTACCATGTGAGACATTGAAATATATAATATTAATATTGATATTACACTTATTCCTATTAATTTATATTTTTCATTTGATTTCTTCTTTTCTTCTTTTTCAAAATTGTCTATTCCTAAGCTTGTAAATCCTGCTTTTTCAACAAATTTTTCTACTTGTTCTAATGTTAATTTTTTTTCGTCATATTCTATATTTGCATTATTCATAACAAGATTTACTACTGCTGTTTTTATTCCATCTTGTTTATTTAAGTATTTTTCTAAACCTGATGAACATGCTGAACATGTCATTCCATCTATTTTTAATAATACTTTCTTCATACTTTTTTCCTTTCTTAGTTTGCTTTAAATCCTGCATCCTCAACAGCTTCAATTAACTCTTTTTCACTTACTTGTGTTTCATCATATTTTATATCTGCCTTTTTCTCTTCTAAGCTCACTTTTGCATCTTCTACTCCATCAACATTATTTAATACCTTTTCTAATCTTGTAGAACATCCTGTACAGTGCATTCCTTCTATATTTAATTTTACTTTTTTCATTTAATTTTCCTCCTTAAAATAATCTTTATTATCTATAACCATTTTAATCAATATTAATATAATTTTTTTTCATTAGCGTAATCTCCTAAATAACTCCATTACTTCATCAATAATTTCTGTATTACCAGATTGAATTTCTGTTAATACACAACTTTTTATATGACTTTCTAATATTGAATTTTCTACACTTTCTAATGATTTACTTATTGCTGATAATTGAATTAATATATCTGCACAATATCTATCATCTTCAATCATTTGTTTTATTCCCCTTATTTGACCTTCTATTATGTTTAGTCTTTTGGTTAAAGATTTTTTTTCTTCTTCTGTTCTGTGTGTTGACTTTTCACAACTTTCACATTTGCTGCATTTTTCACACTTCATATATTCACTTCCTTTATTTTTTGATTTTATCTGCAAATTATTATACACCCCATAGGGGTATGTGTCAATATCTATTTTTTATATTCTTTCTATTAAGAGCAAAAAAACAAGTCAGTCATCACATTTGTGATTAGCTGACCTGTTTTTATTGTTTAATATTGTTTAGCCAACAGACAAGTAAAACTCAACCTGTTTACTCTGAAGTTTCTTAGCATCAGATTTGACATCTTTAAAAATCTTCTCTAATGCCATGATATTCTGAGCATGAACATCTACTTGAACTTCAACAGTGCCCATAGCAGAGACATCCCAAACAGAGGAATTGGGAGAAATGCTAACATTTCCGTTAGCAAAAACATCTCCTAAAACACAAATGTCTTTAAGGATTACATCTCCTTCTACTCTGACATCATTTCCGATAGAGCGAGTAATTGAAAAATCTTCGCCAGCATGCACATTAAAGAACTCTGCATGATTGGCAAAAAAACTTTCACCAACGTCAATATCGTAGCCATTGGCATTACTGCCTTCTGTCATATACACATTACCAGTAATACAAATATCAGTGTCAAGTTCTGCACCAGGCATAACTACAACATCACACTCAAATCTTTTTTCGTTATTCATTGTATTTTTTCCTTTTCTTTTTAAATCAAATGTTTTTCACAAGAATTCCGTCTTCAATTTGGCAATTTTTACCGGATCATCTCCAATTTTGATGTCTCCATCTAATGCACAGAGATTACAACATCAAACCGTTATTTTTGTTTCATATATGAAACCTCCTTATTAAAAAAGCATGTTTCGAACCAATATATTATACTCTAAAATACAATATTTGTCAATTAGAACAAAGCGACGCAGTCGCTCTTTGTTCTCACCCGATTTGAGTTTTCGACTAAAAGAAGAAAATCTCAAAGGGCTAACGATTGTAGCTTTTATATACTAGGAAGTTCAGAGAACTTCCTAGTATATAAAAACACTGGCAAGTCAGCAATCACATTTGTGATTAACTGCCTTGCCAGTTAGAACGTTTTTAATTAAATTTCTTCAGTTGCATCTCCTTGATATGACATTCTTCACCAGTCCGAATTTGTCCTTCAGACATCAGGTATTCTGCATTGACGTTTTCAAAGCAATCAACCAGATCTGAGCCACAGCATGCGTTAACCAGTGTTCTTGTTGCCAAAGTTACAGTACCAAAAGACTGTACGTTTCCGAGGTCACAGCCATTTTCGGCAATAACTTCTACATCGCCAAAAACAGAATCTGCTGCACTATACCCCATAATATATGCGGTAGCTCCAGCTGAAACTTTTCCAACAATACACATCTGTCCAACAAAAATGTTTTCATCAGACAACATATTTCCGATTTCACACATATTACCAATGGTAATATCATTATCGGCTTCGATATTACCTTCGATTACAACATGGTTGCCCACGGTAACTTTAGGAGCCTTAATATTACCTTTAACATGACTATTATTGGCAATAGTCACAGGTAAAGTACTCAGGACATCTTCATAGTATTCGCCAGAAATAATGCTAATTGCCCGTTCTTTATTCTGTTTCATAAATGAAACCCTCCATAAAAAATTGTAAATATACGGATATTTTCATTATACCTCAAAATACTGTTTTTGTCAATTTTATGTTAAATATGTAATCACTAATTGACATTTTACATAAAATGAGATATAATATTTTTATGCTATTTTGAAAATTACACTTAATATCTATATAAATATTTTATATAGACAAATGGTGTTTACATATAGTTCGTTTATTCACCAACAAACAAGGAGTCGTGTAATGATTAGAAAATTCTGCAAAATCGCTGCTAATGTAATGGCACTTTTCACTCTGGTAAGATTTTGGAACATTATTGGGGAAACAGATAATTACACAATTTTAAGCTGGCCTGATTTCATAATTTTAATGGGCTGTTTCCTCAGTGTAGGAACAATTATAATTTGCATTGCCGAAGAATATCCCCGTTTTAAACTATGTGCATACTCTTATAATCTCTCATTCTTTACTTTAGCTATTGGATTATTGTGTTTTAGAATTAATCTTTTCACAATATCTAAAATTTGTTTGCTGATTACTAGCTTTCTTTTTACTTATACATTTTTTACATTCTTTATTACTTCACTCAAAATTGCTTTAGAAGTAATAAAGAAAACTCTTTTTAATTCGAATCATATGTAAAAAATATAGATGAAGGTCTAACAAGCCTCCATCTATATTTTTTTATTTATTAATCATTTTCAAAACATAATAATTTTCTGTTTCCAATATCTTTCCAAATCCAATTTTTTCGAATAATTCCATTGCTGAACTTTCTTTAAAACATCGTAAAAATATATCTTTATCATTGTTATCAAACAGTATTTCTTTTAATACTACTATATCAATTCTATATTCTTTGAGTTCTATTTCATAAATTTATTAAATAACTTATTTTGAATGTGCTGACATTATTACAGATTTTCCATTTTTTATTAAGTCTATTATTATATTTTTTAGTATTTCTGTATTTACTGGATCTAATCCACTAAATGGCTCATCTAATGCTACCAATTCTGGATCATGTATAATTGCTGTCATAAATTGTATTTTTTGCTGATTTCCTTTTGATAATTTTTCAGCTGGCATTTGCATATATTCTTCTACTTTTAGTTCTTTAGCCCATTTGTTAATTGGTTTTATGGCATCAACTTTGTTCATTCCCTTTAATTCTGCAAAATACATTAATTGGTCAAATATTTTTGTTTTTGGATATACTCCTCTTTCTTCTGGTAAATATCCAAATCTCACATGTTTTCTATCTACTTCTTTTCCTTTCCATGTAATTTCTCCACTATCTTTTTTTATAATTCCTAACAACATTCTTATTGTTGTTGTTTTTCCTGCTCCATTTGTTCCAAGTAGCCCAAATACTCCTGATTTTTCTAAACTAAATGAAATATTATCTACTGCTTGTTTTCCAACAAATTTTTTTGATACATTTTTTAGTATTAAACTAATTATACATATACCTCCACTGTTATTTTTCTTTGTCTACTATATACTTTTCCATTTTACTTATTAAACTCAATATCTATGTTTCCAATTCCACCATCAATTTTAATAATATTTTTTCCATTGCCATATTTACTATCGTCTGAAATTTTAGTCCCATCTATTTTTATATTTCCTATTCCACTATCAGACTCAATTGTATAATTTTCTTTATTATCCTGTATCCTTAAATCTAAATTTCCTATTCCTGCGTCTATTTTGCTATTTCCCGTTATAGAAGATGTTATTTCAATATTTCCTATTCCTATATCTAAATTTAAGTCATCAATTTTTCCAGATAAAATACTTACTTTTCCAGCTCCACTTTCAATCTTACAATCATTTGTTACATTTAATTTGTTGATTATTGTTTCTCCTGCACCAAGCTCTAAGTCTAAATTTTCAGTATTTATATTTTCAACTTGTATTTTTCCAACACCTGCACTTATTTTTACATTCTTGAAATTCAAATTTTCTGGAACATATACAATTAAATCTCCTCTATTTTTTTTAGAAAACAAATTATGTTGTTTTTCTTTTATTTGTAAATTTTGGTTATTCTGCTTACAGTTAATATCTTTATTATTTGTTTCTGCTCTTAAAGTATCTCCATTCTTAATAATTAAGTTTGTAAAATTAACATCAATATCTAATGTTGCAATTTCTCCATTTTCAAAATCAATCATACTCATTTCATTATTTATTTTTGTATCTTCATTCTTTAATCCTAACACTCCTGATAAGGCATATAATGCACTTAATATTCCAGAAATAATAGAAACAATTAGAAAAACTGCTAAAGCGAGAGCTATATTTTTTATTATTTTTTGTACTGATGTCATTTTATTTCAACACCTCCAAATATAGCTGTTCCATTCACATATATTGTATGAGTATTTTCTTCTCCATTTGTATTTGATTTATTTTCTACTCCACCAAATATTGATGTTGATTTTGTTTTTACCTTTACATTTGATGGTGCTAAAATATCTATTCCTCCAAAAATGCTACTCGCATTTATTACTACATCTGATTCTATAATTGCATTTCTTAAATCACATTCTACTCCACCAAATACAGCTGTTAAATCTGCTCCTGTAAATAGTTCTTTATCGAATTTTACTTTTTGCCCTGAAAATGTTGCACAATATGTATTTGCTCCATTTCTTTTGTCATTTAACTTTTTTATTTCTTCATTTACTTTTCCACCTAATGTATCTTTGAAAATAATTGATAAACCAATTATTACTAAAATTGTTGGTAAAGCTAATTTCCATATTAAATCAAAATTTATAATATCTTGACAGCCCAAGAATAATGCTATACCTATTAATAATCCTATTACATTTCCTGTTTTTTCGTTTTCTTTAAATAATCCTATAAAACAAGGAACTATAATGAAAAGTGTCCACCATCCATCAAAAAATATATTTATATTTGTTATTCCTAAAGCATTTCCTCCTATTATTAAACCTACAACTATTAAAACTATTCCCCATAGTATATTTCCAAATTTTTTCATTATTTATTTTCCCCCTTTTTATTTGGTAGTGTAAACTAATTTTATATTATATTTAGTTACACCCATGTATTTTCAAGGTTTATATCATTTTTTACAATAAAAAATGATCCCCCCCTCTTTAAAAGTTGATAAATTGCCTTTGATTAAAGTTCCTGAAAAGAAAGATTACAAGCAACTTTTAAATCAATATCTTAAAGAACATGATAAGCCTTTGAAACCAATTAAATCTCGTGGTAAAAATCCTGTTTCTAATGATGTTCGCTGCCCTTGTTGTAATGCTCCCCACACATATATCTACGACAATACTGGTGGTCGTGGTCAATTTTTGTGCAAAGTTTGTGATTCTCATTTTAATTGTCAAAATTATATTGATAATCCTCCTGAACTTTGTTGTCCTCATTGTGGTAAAGCCTTAGAACTTAAGAAAAAACGTAAATTATTTAATATTCATAAATGTACTAATCCTAATTGTTCTTATTATCAAAATTCTCTCAATTCTTTATCTAAGGACTGTTTAGCTGAGTATCAGGCTAAACCCGAAAAATTTAAACTGCATTACATATTATGTTTGGTTTATTTTAGTAATGGCAAATGAAGTATTCCCATCCACCAATTAATATATAACCTCCTATACTTTTTGTTACTTTTTATTATTTAATCTATTTGCTTCAATAATCAGTTTATCAAAATCTGAAACTATCTTTTGATTTTTGTTAAATTCATTATACTCGTTTTCCGCTTTTTCTTCTGCTTGTTTTCTTGATATTTTACCATTATCTTTTAAAATATCATATTTTCTAAACTCCAAAAACTCATTTATACTTTTTGCAAAATCTTCCATAGTAAAAGTATTTTCTCTTTCTACTAAATCTTCTATATAGTCAAAATATCCAGATACTGCTCTTTCAAGTCTTTTTATTTGTTTTTCATCTAAATAATTTTTTGCAATAATAACATCTGATTTTAAAATTCTTCCATCTGGCGAATTTTTCCAATTAGTTAATCCCATATTTTCTTTAGTATGATCTGCTTTTTGATATATAATTTCTGCAGCTGTATTCCCTGTAATTGCATAATGAAATTTATTTTGAACAGTTGCATAAAATCTTTGAGTTATATCAGAATCTTTATCATAATCTATACTACATTCTGCAAATATATCTGTTATCTGTTGCCATATTCTTCGTCCACTTGTCCTAATTGAACTAATTCTTTCTAATAGCTCTTTAAAATAGTCTTTTCCAAATTTAGGGCCGTTTTTTAATAATTCATCATTTAAAACAAATCCTTTTTTATGTATTCTTTCAATGTATTAGTTGCCCATATTCTAAAGTCTGTTGCTTGTTTTGAGTTTACTCTATACCCTACAGCAATTATTGCATCTAGGCTGTAGAAGTTAGTATTATAGTTTTTTCCGTCATTTGCAGTTATTCGAATTTTTCGAATAACTGATTCTTCTGTCAATTCGCTTGACTTAAATATTTCTTTTAAGTGATAATTTATTGTGTTCACTTCTACTTCAAATAATTTTGACATTGATTTTTGAGTTAACCAAAAATCTTCATTATCATATAAAACTTCTACAGAAACATTATCATTATTTTGACTTTGGTATATGATTAAATCTTTTAAATTTTCTATTGGATTCATTTATACTCTCATCCCTTCTCTTTATATCTCTATAACTTGTAATTTATCTATCGTGATAAAACTATTCTTTTATACACTTTAAAAATAATAAATCCTATTACAACTCCACAAGTGTTTAAAATCACATCATCAATATCACAACTTCTACCAATAAATAGCTGAATAACTTCTACTACACAACTGGTTGAAACTCCAATAAGAATAATTTTCTTTAAACTAATATATCTCTCATTAATAAGTGGGACAAAGAATCCAATCGGCGAGAATAGAAATATATTTGATAGCAAATTAAGTATCGAAACATCTGCAATATCAATCTGAGAAACCACTTCATTTCTTCCTACAATTTGTTCAAATATTGTTTTAAATGGTATCAAATTAATAGATGAATTATCATTCGTTATGAATACATCCAAAAATGGTTTACCTGTTGAACTACTTATTCCAAAATTAAAATGAGGGATAATTGTCTGAGATGCAAGTCCAAAGCAGTATGCAATAAACAACCCAGTTGCTATATCCTTTTTCAAATTTAACGTATTATCTTTTTGAAAGATAACACGAAAAATAATAAATAAAACAGCTCCTAACACACAATATGGAAACATATTCCATATATATTGAATAACTAAACTCATTACTAATTTTTTCCCTTCAGATACTATCCATTTACCAATTCGACAAATTACTAGTTATCTTTAAATTTTTTCTTTAAATCTTTTGAATAATATATTAAATCAGTACAAATTAAATCTCCATCTTTTATTTCTTCTTTATAATTATCTATAAAGAAATTCTTAATTGTTTTCTCATATTTATCAAATCCCTGCTTAACATAGAAAGGAATATTATTCTCTGTTGTTCCTACTAACATTCTGTCATATTTCTGTTTATAATTACCACATAATGATTTTAAAAGTGTTTTTGCATAACCTTTATTTCTGTATTTTTCTGTTGTAACTATGTTTTTTAACTCTAATGTTTTTCTATCAATGTGCAAAATAACTGCAATAGAAATTAGCTCATCTTCTTTTTTTAATGCATATACATCGGAATCGTTCAAATACTTATGTATCATATCTTTTGAAGGATCTGCCTCTAAAAGTAAATCAATATAATCTTCTTTATTTTCTATTTTTCTAACCTGCATTCTAGGTTCTTTTGGTATCTCGTAACCATTGGTATTACTGGTTTGTATAGGATTGCGGTTATAATATCTCATCTCCTCTGAAAAAACACATCCACAATATTTTTGCATATAAAGTCCTAGCTCTCTTGCCTCTGTTTGTCCTTCTTTAAAACCTGACCTAAAATCTCTATACAAAAATGTTAATCCGTATTTTTCAGCCATTTCTTCACCAATCTTTTTTAATGCTTCATGATTTTGATATGGACTTATTAGTAAAGTAGTAGAAAAAGTATCATATCCATTTTCTTTTGCATATTTAGCAGTTTGTTCAAGACGAACTCTATAACAATATTTAACACATCTATTTTCTAAATCATCAACAACATTTTTGCAAAATTCTCTTAATCCATAATTTTCATCAAAAATAGCATTTATACCTATACTTTTTGTATATTCTTTTAAAGTGTCTCTTCTTGTTTTGTATTCTATATATGGATGGATATTAGGATTAAACCAATATACCACAGGTTCAATTCCTTCTTTTCTTAAACTTTTTATACAATATACACTACAAGGAGCACAACATGTATGTAATAATAATTTCATTATATTCCTCTTTTCTTTATTATTTTATTATATAATCCATATTAAAATATGTCAATTAATTTTGTGAAATGTCTTTATTTTTCATTTTAAAAGTGATATTATAAAAACAAGTTAGTAATTTAATTAACTATTTTTAGACTTAAGGAGATTTTATTATGATACCAAGAGAAAAAAATCCTGATTATATAAATTCTTTTTTAGACTATTCTATTACAATCTTAAACAAATCACCAAATTCTGTAAAAGAATATAATTATGATTTAACTAATTTTTTTAGATTCATTATGATTCGTTTTAATATGGCAAATGAAGAAGATCCAGAAAAAATTGATATAACAAAATTTACAAAAGATGACTTAAGAAAAATAACCCTTGAAGATATACATTCATATATTTCACATTTAGCAATTGATAATAGAGCTAAAGCAACAACAAGAGCTAGAAAAATATCAACTTTAAGAATATTTTTTAAATATGCTACAGTTAAAGAAAAATTATTAGATGTTAACCCTGCTCAAAATCTTGAAACACCCAAACTTGAAAAAAGAATGCCAAAATATCTTTCATTAGAGCAAAGCCAAAAGCTATTAAAAGTTGCTGATAGCACAGACAATCGTAATTATAAAAGAGATTTCGCGATCACTACACTTTTCCTAAACTGTGGAATGAGATTATCAGAATTAGTCGGAATTAATATTCGTGATATTGATTTTGATGAAAATAAAATGACTGTTATAGGTAAAGGAAATAAAGAACGTGTAATTTACTTAAATAAATCTTGTATTAATGCAATTAATGACTATTTAGCTTCAAGACCTGCTCCATCTCTTATAAAACGTGATTCCAAAAATTCAGATAAAGCACTATTTCTTAGTGAACAAAAAAAGCGTATAAGTAATAGAACTGTTCAATTAATTATTACAAAAGAATTAGAAGCGGCTGGATTAGATACAAAAAAATTATCTGTTCACAAATTAAGACATACTGCAGCAACTCTAATGTATCAATATGGTAATGTTGATATTAGAGCTTTACAAGAATTGCTTGGACATGAGAGCATCGCAACTACTGAAATTTACACACACGTAAGTAATGAACAAGTTAGAGATGCAATTGAAAGAAACCCATTAAACCAATAATATTTGAAAGGAATTATTAATATGAATCCATTATTTAAAAATACTACAAAATATACTGAAAAAAGTTACCAACAATTTGTTAATTTTCATGGCACCAAGTTTAATTTCTCTTATAATTTTTCAACAATAGTTATGATTATTTTAATGATTTATTGTATTATATACAGTATATCTCAAAAAACATTTTTACTTACTTTACTTTTTATAGCTATGATTGTTCTTTATGTTTTTATAAGAATTTACATACCTGCAAAAAAATATGTTCAAACAAAAACAAAATATGAAAATAAATCTTCATATTTTACATTTAATTTTTATAAATTTTATTTTGAAATAGACAAAACAAGAGTTTATTATTTTAAATTGCATAAGGTATTTGAAACAAAAGATTATTTTTACTTATATCTTGATGAAGATACCGCTTTTCTTGTAAGCAAATCTGGTTTTAAAATAGGAACACCTAAAGATTTTTCCGAATTTATAAAGAAAAAATGTATATTTAAATATAGTAAAGAAAAATAGATCATATATTCGACAAAATATTCCTTCTATTCATATTATATATAAATAATATGAAAGGAGGATTTTTATTGTGCAATTAGAAGGAAAAAGAATCGGCTTCGTATTCACAGGCTCATTCTGTACATTTAGAAAAACCATTGAAGAATTAAAGAAAATTGTAAAAGCGAAAGCAAAAGTAATTCCAATTATGTCAGAACATAGTTATACAATGGATACAAAATTCGGAAATGCTATTGATTTTATAAATGAAATAGAAGATATTACAAATGAAAAAATTCTACATACAATTCAAGATGTAGAACCATTAGGTCCAAAAGATATGCTTGATATTTTAGTTGTTGCACCTGCAAGTGGAAATACAATGGCAAAACTTGCAAATGATATAATTGATGGCACTGCAACAATGGCCGTTAAATCTCACTTAAGACGCGAAAGACCTGTTGTAATAGGAATTTCTACTAATAATGGACTTTCTGGTGCTGGTGAAAATATTGGCAAATTATTAAATAGAAAACATTACTACTTTATTCCATTTAGGCAAGATAATCCTATTACAAAACCTCGTTCTCTTGTTTTTGACCCAACTTATTTATCAAAAACTATTGAATATGCTTTGAATAATGAACAAATTCAGCCTATTATTTTATAAGTAAAAAGAAGCGGTATTTAATACTGCTTCTTAAAACTATGTATTTTCATTCATCAACAAATATTTACCCTCATAAACTTGTTTTACACCATCTATCTTTTCAAAATCTTTAGGTTCTACAAATCTGCTTTTTTTATTAAATTTACAAATATGTGCCTTTTCTAATACATCTGCCACAAAGAAACTACAAACATATCTATTTTTGAAACGAACTGGGATTTTAAAAAATCTTAATACAATACCAATAAAATCATATTTATATAAATCAGAATGAATTTTCATATACTTAATTATTTTTTTCAAATTTCTATATTGTTTTTTGGTAACTTCTATTTCAAATATTCTACAAGTTGTTTCATTAAATTTATTAAAAAAATCACCATCTCTATTTTCAATAACAAATCCACTGTTTATTATTGAATTTAATTCTTTTCTACCAAAGCTATATATTTTATCACATTCTGGAGTTAATGATATTGCTATATGACTATATTTATAATGCGTAAAAAGTTTTATAAGTCTTGATGGCATTGTATGTGTGTGCATCTGTATAATATATATATTATTGCTTTTCATTTGTTTATTCACCTCTTATAATACTATTTATCTTGTTACTTTTTATTACATCTTTTTAATTGTAACACAATAGACTATAATTGTCACTACATCATTTACAAAATATTAAAAATTAATTCAACTCTGAATAAATCACCATCTAATTTCAAATTAAATACACCTTTTTGAATCTCTGTTAAGTTCTGTGCTATTGATATCCCAAGTCCACTTCCCTCAGTTGTTCTTGATTTATCACCTCTAACAAATCTTTGCATTAATTCTTCTGCAGATATATTAAGTTTTTCTTTTGATATATTTTTCATTTCTATATATACTTCATTTGATTTTTTTATTATATCAATATATACTCTTGAATTTTCTAAAGCATATTTTGAAATATTACTAAATAAATTTTCTACAATTCTATACATATATCTACTATCTGCTAATATATATATTTCACTTTCTTTTGCTTCTAATAATATTTCTAATTTTTTCGCCTCAAACTTATCTTCAAATTCACCAATTGCTTGATTTAATAATTCCACAATATTAATTTTCTCTAAATTTAATTTTACATTTCCTGTTGAAACCTTTGATGCTTCAACTAAATCTTCAATTAATTTTTTTAATCTTTGTGATTTTGAATCTAATATTTCTATATATTCATTAGCTTTTTCGTTTCTTATATCTTCTTTTTTTAACAAATCCACATAATTAATTATTGATGTTAATGGTGTTTTTATATCATGTGATACATTTGTTATTAGCTCTGTTTTTAATCTCTCACTTTTTATTCTATCTTGTATTGCTCTCTCAAATCCATTTGATATATCATTTATATAATCAACTGATTGGTAAAATTCTGGTAAAAATTCTTTTCTTTCTAATGCATCATTATTATTTCCTTCATACATTTCTTTTAATTTTTCTTCTATCTTATCATAATCTGCAATTGCTTTTAATAATCTAAAAACAAATATTACTACTATTACTGTTTCCAATACGGCTGTAAAAACTAAATCTTCGTGGAATATTAGTAAAATTATAATTGCAAAAACAATAGCTATTACACAATCTAATATAAATTTCTTTGTTGTCTTATCAAAAAATTTAGATGTTCCTCTAAGTTCTTTAAAAAACTTTTCTAATTTTGAAAATATTTTTCCTAACTGTTTAAATATTTTTCCTATTATTGTACTTTTCCAAAATGTTTTTGCTTTTAATCTTCTTACAAATGTATCAAATATTATTGCAATTACAATATATATTGAAAAATATGCTGTTACTATTAAAGAAACTTCTAAAGATATATCAGAAGGAGTTGTCCCACCAAAAGTCATAAGCATTATTATTGCAAAAATTGCTACACCTATTCCTAATATAATTTCTAATGGTATTTTATCAAAATCTGTTGTCGAAATACCTTCTACTCCTTTTTTATGTCCTATCGATATACTTAAATATAATAAAATTAAAATTGTCATCATTGTTGATATCGGAACTAATATATAAATAACTGTTTGGTACGGTTTTAAAATCTCAATAAATTCATTTGATAATGCTTGATTAGAATTTTCTGCAAATTTTGGAGTATATGATGTATAAACTTGAAAATCTTCTATATGTGCTGTTATATATTCTAAATCACTAGTAGTTGATTTTCCTACAATAACACCATCTTCAGATCCAGTTTCAAGTTGAAAAAATTCATCTGTTGGTCCAACTTCTACATTATTTCTTGTAAAATATTTATATGTAAATGATTCTTGATATTGTTTTGCTCTTTTCCTTAATATTGCTGAATTTGTTTCTACTTTTCCATTTACTATATTAAAAATTTTATTACCATCTACATTTGCTATATAATTTTTTATTGATTCTATTGTACTTACATCAGATGTTAATTCAACATTAGTAAGTGCTTTATTATTATATATTATCAAAAAATACATTCTTGGTGCATCATAATTAAATTCACCATTTGCCGAATAAAAAATATATGAATCTCCATCTTCAATATTTTTATATTCTGGATTTTTATATATCAATTTTCGTGCTATGTCTGATAATCTTGTCATATATAATGACATAAATGATTCTGATTCAAAATATTTTTCTTCATCATAATATGTGGCATCTTTTACTTGAATATAAAATATTGATATTATTAATATTCCAACAAAAATTGGTAACATTATATAACTAAATAATTTTAGTATTCTACTGTTTCTCATTTTATTTTTTCTCCTTATTAAAGGTTTTCTACTTTATATCCAACTCCCCATATTACTTTTAAATATTTAGGCTCTTTTGGATTTACTTCAATTTTTTCTCTTATATGTCTAATGTGTACTGCAATGATGTTTTCTGCTGCAAAACTTTCTTCTTCCCATATATTTGTATATATTTCGTCTATTGAATATACCTTTCCTTTGTTTTGTGTTAAAAATTTCAAAATATTATATTCTGTTGGTGTAAGTTTTACTTCTTTACCATCTACAACAACTTTTTTTAATTCATCATCAATTGTTAAATTTCCTGCTTTTATTAGTCCTGCTTTTTCTGATAAAACATTGTTTTTTGAACATCTTCTTATAATTGCATTTACTCTTGCAATTAATTCTTCTGGATTAAATGGTTTGGTTATATAATCATCTGCTCCTATATTTAATCCATTTATTTTATCTATATCTTCTGATTTTGCTGATAATAATATTACTGGTATATCTTTGTTTTTTCTTATCTCTTCTAGTGTTTCTATTCCATCTTTTTTTGGCATCATTATATCCATTATTATTAAATTAATTACATTATCATTTATTTGTTTTAAAGCTTCTTCTCCATCATAAGCTTTATAAATAAAATAATTTTCTTTTTCTAAATATATTTCTATTGCTTTTACTATTTCTTTATCATCGTCTACTACTAGTATGTTATACATAAAATTTTCTCCTTTATAACTTTTTCTTCATTATTATACCATGTTTTGAGCTATTTCGGAATATCTGTTTTATTAATTTTTTATTAAAAAGAAAACAACCATTAAATTATGGTTGCTCTCTATTCTTATATTTATTCCACATCATGTCTTGCTAAAATTCTAGCAGGCCTTTTTCTTAGAATTTTAAATAATGGTAATAATCCAACTAATATATTAACTCCAAATATAATCAAAACACTTAAACCTATTGTTTGAAAATTAACAATAAACAATCTTGAGGCTGATTGAATTTTAGTAATTGATGCCAATATATATGTCATGAGTGCAATTCCTGGTACACTTCCAAATACAGTGATAGCAATAATTTCACCTAAAAACATTCTATATATATCTGATTTTTTTACTCCAATTGCTCTAAATACTCCAATTTCTTTTATTCTTGATAAGAATGATGCTCTCATCATCAAATATATTTCAACTAGTGATATTGCAAGTATTATAGATGCAAGTATTATTGCACTTTTTACTGAATCTTTTTTATATTCTAGATAATTACTTTTATCTTTTTCATATCTATCAATAATATTCAATCTATACTCATCTTTAAATTTATTCATAACTTGTGATTTATCTTTTGCATATATTGTCATTGAATTTTGCTTATTAATTACATTATATTTTACTGTATTATTATTTACAAGATATGCCTGTAAATCTGCTTGACTATCATAATATCCAACAACTACAAGTTCTTCTCCATTTACTTGTGCTTTTATTGGTTTATTTAATTTCATAGTATCTTTATTAATTTGATTTACTATAACTTCATAATCATTTTCTGGTAATCTTCCTTTTGTTAATGTAATATCATCTAAAAACAAATTATAATCCATTACTTCACTATCTGTTGTTTCTTCTTTATAAACACTAGTAAACCAATCATTTACATTATTTGCACTTGTGGCATTTGCGATTATATTTACAAACATAGATTTATTAACAAATATAGACTCTGCTTCTGTGTCTGCAATTCCAACTATTTTAAAGTCTTTTAAGTTTTTGATAGTTAAACTTCTTCCTAGCAAATCTTCATCTGTTTTTATTCCTAAACTTCCTGCCATTCCCATATCTGATGTAACAGATTGTACTACTCTTTTATCTACTACAATTTCATACTCATTTTCTGGCATTCTACCTTTTATTAAATTATCTGCTGTTATTGTGTCTATACCTACTAAATATCCATTAACCATTGCAGGACGTGTTGCTGTCTGATAATAATCTTTATTATTTAATGTAAATATAACTCCTCCGCTTCCAGGCAATATGTAATCAATTCCAGACTCTTGCTCATATTTTAGAAAATCATCAACACTTATTGTAGTGTTTTCAACCTGTAAATAATTTCTATCTATTTGCATAAAATCTATATCTCTTACATCTAATGCACCATATATACTACATATTGCATATACTACAAACATACTTGATGCAAAAAATCCTAATAATAATAATTTTTTTAGTATAGTATAATTTGAAATTCTTTTAAAACCTGTAATTATTGATTTCACTATTCCATAAATTGATTTATATTTTGCTTTATATTTTTTATCAGATATATTTTCCAAATTATATTTTTCTTCATCATAAATGCTTTTATCGATCTTTTTATAATGATCATCTACTAATTCTATTGATGAATTTTCATCAACAACTTCTACCTTGTTTTCTGATTGGATATAGATATTTCCATCTTTTATTGCTAATTTTATATTAATCTTATCTTGCTTGTTATCAGAATATATATTTACATTAATATCATCTTTATCGATATTATTAATATTTTCGAAATCTTTTAAATATAATTTGTTATCTAATCTATATTCTAATGATTCTTTTGGCTCATTTTCATAATCTTTAACAATTTTTCCATCTTGAAGTTCTATAATTCTTGAAGCATAAAAATTAGCTAAATCAACTTCATGTGTTACAAGAATTACTAATTTTTCTTTTGAAATTGCTTTTATTATATTCATTACTTGTAAAGAATTTTTACTATCTAAGTTACCAGTTGGTTCATCTGCAATTACTATACTTGGATTTTTTACAAGTGCTCTTGCAATTGCTACTCTTTGCTTTTCTCCACCTGATAACATTTTAGCAGGTCTATTTCTATATCTGTACATTTTTACTGCTTCAAGAACATAATTTACTCTTTTTTGTATTTCTTTCTTATTTTTTATTCCCATCATTTTTAATGATAGTGCAACATTATCATATACAGACATATTTTCTAACAATTTATAATCTTGAAATATATATCCCATATTTAGATTTCTTATTTTATCAACTGTATAAGTTCTTTTATGTGTTATTTTTTTACCATTTATGTATATTTTTCCACTATTAACTTTATCAAGTCCACCTATTGCATTTAATAATGTTGTTTTTCCACTTCCTGAACTCCCTAAAATTGCAACTAATCCATTATCACCTAATTCAAGAGATGTATTATTTATGATATGCATTTGATTTCTTTTTCTTCTATTAAAATATTTATTTACTTTTACTAATTTTATCATAATATTACACCTCCTCATTATATCTGTTCATTGCAGAACTTTTAAATATTTTCTTTGCAAATTTTCTTGCTATTAATTGTGTTACTACAAACAAAATTAAATACATTAAAATACATTCATTTAATGTTATATATTTTATTAAATTTGCAATAAATTCGATTTTTATAATATCTTGTTTTACCAGATATCCAAAGGTTAATACCATTAAATATGATAATGTTGAATTTATAAATAATTCAATATTTAATATTTTTCTTGTACTCTTAGATGTTGCTCCTAACATTCTTAAAGTTGTATAATATATATTTCTTGATTTTAGAATAATACTTATTATCAAATATGATATGAAAAATACCACTATTATTACAAATATTGTTACTACTACTTTAAATATTTTTACAATCTGGCTTTCATTTTCATATTCCACTTTAAAGTCTGTAGCCTTTTTAGGTTTTAATCCCAAATTTTCCAATTCACTCATTGTTTGGTCTATTATACTTGCATCTTTTACATATACACTTGATTGATATGATGGCTTATCATATAATGAGTTGTAATCATCAGGATTTATAATTATTGCATTTTGATAATAACTATAATCTGTATATCCTGTTAACTTCTTTAGATTTGACTTTGTAAATGTTTTGGTAATTGTTAAATCAATATTATCTTCATAATAAATATTGCTTACACTTATATTTATATTTTGATTTATTATTTTATTATTTTTAAACTGATATTTTAAATCATCATTTACAATTGCTGTACCTGGCTCAACATTTTCGCTTGTTTCAATATTATATTGTACATATTTATCATTTAATAATGTTTTCATATCACTATATTGATTATGCACATAAGATCTTACTACTTTTTTAACTTCATTTGATACATAAAAAGTTCTATCATATATAGTATTGTTTTCATTATATTGAATTCCAACTATTTTTACTGTTTTTATTGTATCTCCTTCTCTATATGATTTTTGTAACGAAAATTCACTATTTAATGTTTCATCTAACATTTGTGTTATAGTATAGTCATCTTTATTTGCTTTTAAGATAATTTCGTCATCATTTTCTGGCATTCTTCCTATATCTAGATTTCCTTTGAAATTATTTATATCTTTTATATATCCATAAGTATTTAGCGTATCATTTCTTAATATAAATTCTGTATCTAATGAAATATCATCTTCTACTATATAGTCTATATTTGATAATTGTTTTATTTTATTATAATCATCTTCTGTAAATGGTTCTCTATTTTGTTTATTTATTAATATTCTTTCTTTTGAAATATCTCTTAAATTTGCACTATATCCACTACTTTCTTCTGTTGAATGTTCTACTAATTTAAATGCTGAATATTCAGCTAAAAATGCAACACTCATAAATGTAAATACTATAAATAATAATATAAATTTTGAGAATATATTAAATGTATTTCTAATTCCTAATCTATATTGATTTGGAATTGTTATATTTTTCCCACTTGCTTGTGTTATTTTTGAATCTTCATTTATATTTTTTATTTCAGTGTTTTGTATCATTCTTCCATCATGCATTTTTATTATTCTTGTTGCATATTTTTCAACTTGTTCTATATTATGTGTTACAATAACTACTAATTTGTCTTTTGCTACATTTTTTAATAATTCTATAATTTCATATGCTGACTTTGTATCTAAATTTCCAGTTGGCTCATCTGCAACAATTATTGGTGTGTCTTTTACAATTGCTCTTGCTATTGCTACTCTTTGTTTTTGCCCTCCTGATAGTTTTGATACTTTTGTATTTTTAAATTTTGTGAGTCCTACTTTATCAATTATATCAAGTACTTTTTTCTTTATCTGTTTTCTTTTATATCCATTTAACAGTAATACTAGTTCTACATTTTGGTATACTGTATAACTATTAATTAAATTGAAACTTTGAAAAATATTTGCTATATATTTTTTTCTATATTCTTCAAAATCTTTTTCAGTATAGTGGCTTGTTTCTTTGCCATTTATATACATTTCTCCTTCTTCATAACTGTCAATTCCTGATATTACATTTAAAAGTGTGCTTTTTCCACTTCCAGATTCTCCTGTTATTACTACAAATTCACCTATGTTTAATTCTAAATTTACTTTTGATATTCCTGTTGCTACAATTCCATTTGTGTAATAAATTTTTGATACATTTTCTAATTTTAACATATGTATTTTCCCCTTTTTATATTTTGGTAAGTTTGATTAAATAGAAAAATATGGCAAGTTTTTTCTTACCATATTGATTATATAATTTTATAAATTTGTAGTCAATGAATATTTTATTTATTATTTATTAATTTTCTTCAAATCCAACCAAAAACAGAGTCCTTTTTACAGGACCCTGCTTTTAGACCTTTAATCAAAGGATTTTACCACTGAACCTTGAACTAATTGAAATCAATCTTCTTTTATACTAGCCTAATACTCCTCCATTTCCTTCTTATAGAAGTCACTATTATAGTATTCATTCCAACAATTCGAAGTAAATGTTCCAATTTCAACATATTCTTCATCTGTCAACGGCATCTTGGTGTAGCCTTCCCATTTATAACCTTCATACCACTTGCCATCAACTTTAGCAAAAATGCTATAGGACTCATCATAAGGCCAATGAAAAGAACCAACAATAATATTTTCGATGTCATCAACTTGCGTCCATTCTTTGACATAGCTGATAATTTTACTTTCCATGTCCTTATTGGTCATGATATGACTTTCACACCATTCTGCAGTACCAATTTGAACATCAGAACCATGTTGAAGCTCATTTTCTGCACTCAAGTTAAGAATAACCTACTCAAATTCCTTTTCTTTCTTTTTGCACTCTTCCTTTAACATTTCATAAAGCTCTTTAGTCAGCTCGTCATCTGCGCTAACATTAATGCAATAACTATAACATTTCTCATTAGTTGCATAAAATCCTTTAAGTTCATATGATGTGTCTTCATACTTACCATTAAAGAAATATTCAGCAACTACAACATCTGCATTTTCATTATCATTTATGAATTGCTTAAGACATTGCCTTATTTCTTCATTACTTCCTAACTCCTCTTCTGAAAATGTATAAGTTACCAAATTTTGATCTTCATAGTCCCCCAAGCTATATCCAGAAGAACCAATTTCAACTATGACATTACACTCCTGGCTGTGAACAATATCCTCCTTCTTGCCACATGCTACAAGCATGCTAGTCATCATCATCAAAGCAATAGCAATGAAAACAGATGCCAAACGCTTGTAGAAATTGTTAACGGTCACAATGTTAGTACTAAACATGTCGCACACTCCTATTCTTGGTTCGTTGTTTTTTTTCACCTGTAATTAGGTGAGCATTCATATATAAGGTTTTACCTCATACCACATATTATAGCATATCAAGTATAATTATGTCAATTTTGCATTTCTTATGTTTACTCAAATTTTTTTCCAACTTCTAGAGTATTTCCTCTTAGAAAATCCCCAATATTCATTTTTTTTGCATTTTCAGCCTGAATTTCAAGAACTTTAATTATACCATCTTTAGCTTTTATATATAATCCATCCTTACTATCTGATTTTATAATTGTGCCATTATCTTGACTTTCATATTCTGGTTGACTTAGTAATATTTCAACTTTCCAGAACTTGAATTTTTTTCCATCTAAAAATGAATATGTTCCCATTATAGGATTTAATCCTCTAACTAGATTTTTTATTTCTAATGCAGATTTATTTTGCCAATCGATTTTTGACATTTCTTTATCAAGCATTGGTGCAAGAGTAAAATCATCACTTTGTGGAATTCTTGGAGCTGTTCCATTTTCAATTTGTTTTAATGTCTCAACTAATAAATTTGCTCCTATTTTTGAAAGTCTATTCCATAACTCTCCTGTTGTTTCATCTTCACCAATTTCTACCTTTTCCGTTAATATCATGTCACCTGTATCCATACCAATATCCATATACATTGTAGTAACACCTGTTTCTTTATCTCCATTAAGTACTGACCATTGAATTGGTGCTGCACCTCTATATTTAGGAAGAAGTGATGCATGAACATTTATACAACCATATTGAGGTATATCTAATATTTCTTTTGGCAATATTTTTCCATATGCAACAACACATATTATATCAGGATTTAAAGATTTTATTTCATTTATAAATTCTTCATTTTTCTTTACTTTTTCTGGCTGAAATACTGGTAAATTCTTTTCAATAGCAAACTCTTTAACAGGTGTTGCAATCATTTTCATTCCTCTTCCTTTTGGCTTGTCTACATTTGTAACAACTGCTAAAATGTCATGTCCAGCATTATATATTGCTTCTAATGAATCTCTTGCAAAATCTGGAGTTCCCATAAAAACTATTTTCATTTTTATCACATTCCTTCCTATTATTTTGATATTTCTTTTGCTAAATCAGCATAATTTTCAATTGTTAAATTTTCAGCCCTAACATTTTCATTTAAACCTAGTTTATTCAAAATCTTTATTCCTTCTTGTTTGCTTATAAAAACTTGTGCATTTGTCAAAGCATTTAATAATGTTTTTCTTCTTTGCATAAAAGCACTTTTTATTATCATAAACATTACCTTTGGATTTTCTACTTTAACAACAGGTTCTTTTCTTATTTTCATTTTTATAACTTCTGATGTCACTTCTGGCTCAGGTATAAATGAACTATTAAGCACTTCCATAATTTTTTCTGAATCACAATAATAATATATTGTATATGTTATTGCTCCTGTATTTTTTCCACTTGGAATTTCTATTAACCTATCTGCAACTTCTTTTTGAATCATTACTGTTATACTTTCTATATCTAGTTTTTCTTCTAATAATTTCATTATAATTGGAGTTGTAATATAATATGGCAAATTAGCTACTATCTTTACATTTTTGATTTTTTCATTTTCTTTATTTTCTTTAATTATTTTATTAAGATCAACTTTTAAGACATCATCATTTATAATTTCAAAATTAGAATATTTTTCAAATCTATCTTCTAATATTTCTATCATTTTTCTATCTAATTCTATACATAATACTTTTCCTGCTTTTTCTAATAAATACTTTGTTAATGTTCCAAGTCCTGGTCCTATTTCTATTACCATATCGTCTTGAGAAATTTCACTACTATTAACAATATTTTCAACAACTTCATTATTTATCAAAAAGTTTTGCCCTAAATCTTTATTAGCTCTAATACCATACTTTTTCATTATATTTCTTGTTTCTTCAACTAAATTTGACATTATAAAAAAATCCTCCTTAAAGATATAGAAAGGCTAAAAATTAAACTTTTCAGCCTTATGATTCTACATTTGAAACTACACATGTTCCATTTGCATATTTTAATGTTATATTTTGTTTTAATGTTATAAAATTGTTCATATTTTGTTTTTCAATTTCATATGTTGTTTCATTACCTTTTATGCTTTTTTCTGTTATCTGATTAATCATATAATCACTTTGTTTTCCTGTTACATCTTTCATATATAAGACACCATTATAATTTATAAATTCACTAAATTCATTTTTCAATACATCTGTTGTCATATATTTTGTCATTGCATCTTCAAAATCAGAATATTTAATTCCTGTAAATGTATATTCTGAATATTCCTCTGGCAATTGTTCTTCTGGTTCTTCGACAGTTTTTGAAAGATTTAAACTACTCAATAGATATTTTGTTCCTCCTGTCTTTAAATTAACATATTTATCATAATTATAAATTGTTTTCTGAGCTAAATCTTCTGGAATTCTTTCCGCAAATTTTATTGTCATAACAGTTCTCATTGCTTCATTATAATATTGTTCATATAAACTTTTTTCTCCTGTAATTTCAATTGCATACATATATCCATCTTTCATTATTGCTAGAATTTTTGCTTTTTGCTCTTTGTTTTCAGCATCAAACTGTCTCCACTGAACATCATCAATTAATTGTATTTTTGTATATTCTATATTTGAATATACAGAATGTTCTAACATTTGTGTTTTTAATTCATCATTTGTCATACTACTTTTTTCAAGATAAACATTTATTCTAATATCATCTGTAGTTCCATCTTCATTTTGTTTTATAGGTCCTTGTATATAAAATATTATTGAACCATTTTGTTTTTCTACAACTTTCCATGAATCTGATAATTTTCCTATATTTAAACTTATTACATTATTTGAATATATTTTTTCTTCTGTTTGTTCTTCTGTTATATTTTCAGTCGAATTAATATTTTCATTTTGATTATTTTCAGCTTTTGTTTTTTCTTTAGAAAAGTTTTTAAAAGCAAATATAATGCAACATATTCCAATAATGATTAAAAGTAAAGTTCCAAAATTTATTTCAAATGCTTTTTTCTTCTTTCCCATTTTACTTTTCCCTTCTACATTTTATCTGGCATTTGTATTCCTAATAAATTTGCACCAGTTTTTAATACTTTACCAGTTGCATATGTTAAAAATACTCTTGTATTTTGTATATCTTTATTATCTGTAATAATTTTATTTTCATTATAAAAATTACTATATGCTTTTGCAACATCTATCAAATATCTTGATAATATTGATGGTTCATTCTTTTCTGTTACTTGTATTAAAATGTTTTCAAAATTATATATTAATTTTAATATCTTACTTGAATATTCATCTAACAAATATTTTGCATTAACATCTTCAATTTTTGGAACTCCTCCTGCTTTTTCAATAACACTTTTTGTTCTTACATAAGTATATTGAATATATGGTCCTGTTTCTCCTTGGAAGTTTAATACTTTGTCCCAATTAAATATTTCATCTTTTACCCTGCTATTTGCTAAATCATTAAACACAACTGCACCAATTCCAACTTTTTTGGCTATATCATCTTTATTTTCTAAATCAGGATTTTTTTCTTCTATAACTTTCTTTGCTCTTTCTATTGCTTCATTTAATAAATCTTCAAGTTTTACTACATTTCCTTCTCTTGTTGACATTTTTCCTGTTTCAAGTAATACCATTCCATAAGATACATGTTCTAATCCTTTGATATATTTTTCATCAAGTCCTAATAATTTAGCTACTTCAAATATTTGTCTGAAATGTAAAACTTGTTCATATGATGTTACATATAATGCTTTATCATAATCATATGTACGTGCTCTATAAAGTATTGCTGCTAAGTCTCTTGTTGCATATGTTGATGAACCATTTGATTTTTCAATTAGACATGGTGCCATTCCGTAATCTTCTAAATCAATTATTCTGGCTCCTTGTGATTCTACTAATTTTCCACTTTTCTCTAATAAGTCAATAACCTCACCCATTTTATCTGTATAAAATGATTCTCCATTCCAAGAATCAAATTTTGTTCCAAGTATATCATAAACTTTTTGGAATTCTCTTAAACTTAGATCTTTAAATTTAGTCCATAATTCAACACATTCTGGATCTCCATCTTCTAATTTTTTAAAATTGTCTCTACATGCTTCTAAAACAGTTTCATCCTCTTTGCATAAATTTGAAATTCTAACATATATTTCTGTTAATTTTTCGATAGGGTTTTCATCAAGATTATATTCTATTCCCCATCTTTTATATCCTTCTATTAATTTTCCAAATTGTGTTCCATAATCTCCTAAATGGTTTATTCCTGTAACATTATATCCTAAATATTTATAAATATTATATAATGCTGCACCTATAACAGTTGTTCTTAAATGTCCTATATGAAATGTTTTTGCAATATTAGGTGATGAATAATCTATTACTACATTTTTACCATTTCCTATTTTAGATTTTCCATATTCCTCATTTTCATCAACTTCTTGAAGAATCTCTTTGGCAAGTGTTTCCTTATTTACAAAAAAGTTAAGATATCCTCCAACAACTTCGATATTTTCTACATATTTTTCTGATATATTTATATTTGCTTTTATATCATCTGCAATTACATTTGGTGATTTCCTTAGTGTTTTTGCAAGTTTGAAACAAGGAAATGCATAATCTCCATTTCCTTGTTCTTTTGGAACTTCTATAAATCCTTTAATTTCGTTAACTTCTATATTTGTTATTTGTGCAATTGATTCTGCTATTATTTGTTTAAAATCTATCATAATTCTTAATATTCCTTCCAATATTGCATTTATTTTTTAAGAACTTCTGTCCCATCTTTCATATCTTTTACTATATATCCTTTTTTTGCTATTAGATCTCTTAATCTATCTGATTCACTCCAATTTTTGTCACTTCTAGCTTGTTTTCTTTCTTCTACTAAATCTAAAATTTCTTGTGGTATTTTTGTTTCTTGTACTTCATCAATTTTTATTCCTAGTACTGTATCAAACTTTTTAAGTAATTGTGCTATTTTAGGTGATTTTTCAGGATATTTAACTGCTTCCCATACAACACTTAATGCAAGTGGCATATTCATATCATCATTTATTGCTTGATGAAATCTATTTTCCATATCTGCAATTATTTCATCAGATATATCTGAATTTCCATTTAAGTGTTTTTGATATCCTTCTCTTAAACGAATAAGAGATGTATTTGCTGATTCTATTCCTTCCCATGTAAAGTTTAATTTTCCTCTATAATGACATGAATAGTTAAATAATCTATATGCTAGTGGACTATATCCTCTTGCAATTATATCATCTATTAAATATGTATTTCCAAGACTTTTTGACATTTTTCCACCATTTATTAATAGATATTCTCCATGTATCCAATAATGTGCTGGATTTTTACCACATGCACCTTTATTTTGTGCAATTTCGTTTTCATGGTGTGTTGGTACTAAATCAATTCCACCTGTATGTATATCAAATTCCTCTCCAAGATATTTTGTGCTCATTGCTGAACATTCAATATGCCATCCAGGATAACTTGGTCCCCATGGACTATCCCATTTCATTAAATGATTTGCTGGTGCTTTTATCCATAATGCGAAATCATAAGGGTTTCTTTTTTCTGGATCTATATCAACTCTTGCTCCTGCTTTTTGATCATTTAAGTTTATTCCTGATAAAATTCCATATTTGTCTAATTTTGAAACATCAAAATATATAGCTGTAGAAGTTTCATAGGCATATCCATTTTTCATTATTTTTTGAACCATTTCCAACATTTCTTTTATATGATCTGTTGCTTTACATACAACTTCAGGAGTTTCAATATTTAATCTTTCTAAATCTCTAAAAAATAATTTTGTATAATGTTCTGCTATTTCTAAAGGACTTTTATGTTCTTCTCTAGCAGATTTTAACATTTTGTCTTCTCCTTCATCTCCATCTGATACTAAATGTCCTACATCTGTAATATTCATTACATGTTTTAATTCATATCCGTTGTATTTTAAAACTCTTCTTAATGTATCATTTAATAAGTTTGTTCTCATATTTCCTATTGTTGCATCTTTATATACTGTTGGTCCACAAGAATATATTTTAACTTTTCCTTCTTCAATTGGTTTAAATAAATCTTTTTGTTTTGTTAATGTGTTGTAAAAATAAATATCCATATATGCCTTCCTTTCTATTCTATTTTATGCTTTTTGCCCCACATATTGTGAGGCAAAAATTCTTATTATTCTTCAGTATTTGTATCTTCTTCTGGTAAATCTGGAGTTGGTGTAGTTTCATCTTCAGATGGTTTGGTACTTTCTGTTGGCTTGGTACTTTCTGTTGGTTTAGTACTTTCTGTCGGCTTTGTACTTGCTGTATCTTCAGATGGCTTTGTACTTTCTGTTGGTTTTGTACTCTCAGATGGTTTAGTGCCTTCTGTTGGCTTTGTACTCTCTGTTGGCTTTTCCTCTGGTGCTTTGTGAATATTACAATATTCAGTTGGTGCAGAGTTTTCACTCTCCCTTCCTTCTAATGTATTCCATAAATCTAATCTTTCTTTTTCTATTACATAACCTGTCTCTCTAACTTCTTTTGAAGAATCAGGGCAATATTGATTTGCTAACAATCCAGAATCTGCACAAATTGTATATGTTCCTTGATGTGCATCACAAGTTTCTGGAAGTTTTCCTTCTACAAATATTTCTGAATATGTATCTGTACATTTATCTGAAGCTAACATTCCACTTGTTCTACATACTCGTGCAGAAACAATTCCATCTGGTTGTTTAAATGTTGATTTTTCTAAGCCATTATGTATTTCTTTCATTATATTAGCAAATATTAATCCTGATGATTGTTTACTTGATTTTGTAACTGTTTGTGGTTCATCAAAAGCATATATTACTGCACAAGAATAATAGTTTGTGAATCCACACATCCATCTCTCTTTATCCCCATTTGTTGTTCCTGTTTTTGCTGCTAAGTCCATACCACTAATTCTTGTATATGTAGCAGTACCAGCAGAATCGTTAACTACTGATTTCATTAAATCTTTTACTATATATGCTGTTTGTACTGAACATACTCTTTCTGTTGGTTGACTTGGCTCTAATACTGTATTACCATTGGAGTCTACTGCTTTTGTATAAAATGTTGGTTTTATATATACACCATCATTTGAAATCATTGCATATGCTGCTGCCATCTCTAATGGACTAATACCATATGTAAATCCTCCTATTGCAACAGATGCTAAATTATTATCTTTTTGATCGTCTAATGTTGACACTCCCATTTTCTTTAAATATTCAATACCTTTTGCAGGTGTTAGTTCTGCTTGTATTTTTATAAATGGTATATTTTGAGATGTTGTCAATGCTGATCTTACTGTTCTTTTTCCTGTATATCTATTATAGTTTTTTGGAGTCCATGTTCCACCAAATGTTGTTCTTGTATCTAAATATATTGTTGCTGGTGTTATTATTCCTTCTTCAATTCCAGGTAATACATCTGATAATGGCTTTATTGATGAGCCAGTTTGTCTTGGACTATTTATTCTATTTAATCCTCTTGCTGTTGTTTTTTCTCCTAATTGTCCAACTGCTCCAACAACATATCCTGTTTCTGGATCAATTACGACTGCTGCAGCTTCTGCTGTTACATCATTTCCACTAGTATCTTTTCCACTCAATATATATCTAGATTCTGACATTTCATCTTCCATTATTTTTTGAATATCTACATCTTGTGTAGAATATATCTTTAATCCACTTGTATTTAAATATGTTTCTGCTGCTGTTTTAGAAATATTTTTTTCTGCTGCAATTTGATCTATCAATTGTGAAATTAATGCATCTGTATGTGATGAATAAACATTTCCTTTTACTCCATTTTCAAAATTAAATCCTGCTTCAACCTCAGCAACTGCTGAATCATATTCTTCTTGATTTATATCTCCACATTTTTTCATTTGTCCTAATACTGTTTTTGTTCTCTTTTTAATTTTTTCAGTATTATCTTTTCCTGAATATGGATTATACGCATTTGGTGAATTATTTATTCCTGCTAAAAATGCACATTGTGCAATACTTAAATTTGATGCATCTGTATTAAAATAATATTCTGCTCCTGTTTGAACTCCATAGTTTCTTCCTCCAACAAGTATCAAATTTAAATATAATTCTAATATTTGATTTTTACTTAATTCATTCTCTACTTGATATGCTTTAGCCCATTCTTTTACTTTTCTTAATATTCCGTTGATTCCACTACTTTCCTTATCTTGTGTTATATTTTTAACCAATTGTTGTGTTATTGTACTTCCTCCACCTGTTGTTGATTTTCCAAAATGTGTTACAAATGAAAGAATTGCTGCTGTTGTTCTTTTTAAATCTACTCCATGGTGTTGATAAAATCTTTCATCTTCAATTGCTATATATGCTTTAGGTAAATATGGTGACATTTCATCTAATGTAATTATTTTTCTACTTTCTTTTCCATTTAGTTCTGCTAATACGTTTTCATTTGAATCTACTATTACTGTATTTTCTATCATTGTCAATTTTGATAAATCAATTTTCAAATCGTCCCCAAAAAATCCATATACAAGTCCTATTATAACTCCAGCTCCAACAACAACTAATAATATTATTAATACCAATAATATTTTTAATGCTATCGCTAATTTGGGATGTTTATACTTAAATTTCATTTTAGTATCTTTTTTTATTAAATTATTATTTGCATTTTTGGTATTTGTTTTTTGACTTTTCATATTTTTTTTATTTGAATTACTATGTTGTTTATTTTTTTTCTTTTTTTCTTTCATTAAAATATCCTTCCTTTCGCAAGAATCAGCACTTTTGAATATATTAAAATCGCAAATACATTATATTATATTTTTCAAAAAAAGAAAAGCTTTTTAAGAAATTCTTTATAATTTTTAAAAGCTTTTACACACAAAAAAAGCAATCCCCACATTAGCCGTAAGTTGATTGAATTTTTAAGGACCTGTCTTCGACAGGTGGGTTCCTTCTTGAATACTAATGGGCTTCTTACTACTCGAAATATAATTTTACAAATGCTAAAGTGTAAGCTTGCACGCCATATTCAAAGATTTAAGGTCCCTCTTTAAACTTGTAGGTTCTAAAAATTCTGTCTACACGCACTACGCAGGGTTTTTGCTTTGTTCTAATTATTTATTTGTTATACATATTTTAGCATATAATTTTTTCTATTGCAACACTTTTTTTGTTCAAATTTCTTAAATTTTATATGCTAATTTTATTATATCTCTTTTTTTCAAATTTATACTCACTTATAATGATTTTTTCTTTGTTTTTTATACTGGAATTTTTTTCATTAAATATATTATAATTTTACTCTTTTTCAATGATTTTTATTGCACATTTTATTCCATCAATAGCAGCTGTCATAATTCCTCCAGCATATCCTGCACCTTCTCCACATGGATATAGTCCTTGAATATTAATTGAATTCATTGTTTCTTTATCTCTTGTTATTTGTACTGGTGATGAACTTCTTGTTTCTACTCCTGTCATTATTGCATCATTATCAGCAAATCCATGTAATTTTCTGTCTAATTCTGTTAATCCTTCTTTTAATGTATGTGAAACAAATTCTGGTAATATTTCATTCAAGTTTGCAAATGTTACTCCAGGCATATATGTTGGCTTTATTTTCCCTAAATTTGTTGTTGTTTTATTTTCGAGAAAATCTTCAACTCTTTGTATTGGTGCATTATAATTTTTTCCACCTAATTCAAATGCTTTTTTCTCTAATTCTTCTTGAAAATACATTCCATCTAATGGTGATTCTTTATAAAAATCTTCAACAGATACATTTACAAGTAATGCACTATTTGCATTTTCTCCATCTCTTGCAAAATTACTCATTCCATTTGTTACAATTGAACTTTCTTCTGAATTTGAGGCCATTACTTTTCCACCAGGGCACATGCAAAATGTATAGCAAGTTCTTCCATTTGAGGCATGATATACTAATTTATAATCTGCAGACCCTAATCTCAATTTTGTTTTATTTCCATATTGAGCTATATTTATATCTTTTTGTAAATGTTCTATTCTAACTCCAACAGCAAAGTTTTTTGGTGCTACTTTTACTCCTAGTTCATTTAATTTTTTAAATGTATCTCTTGCACTATGTCCAATTGCTAATATAACATTATCTGTTTCTATTTTTCTTCTTGGAGTTATTACAGATTTTATCTGATTTTTTTCTATTTCAAAATCTATAACTTCTTCGTCGAAAAAGATTTGTCCCCCTTGTTGTAATATATATTCTCTAATATTTTTTACAATCTTTACTAAATTATCTGTTCCTAAATGTGGTTTTGCAACATACATTATTTCTTTTGGCGCACCAAATTTTACAAATTCTTCGAGTACTTTTCTTGAATATATACTTGAATTTCCAGTATTTAATTTTCCGTCTGAAAATGTTCCTGCTCCACCTTCTCCAAATTGAATATTAGATTTAGGGTTAAATTTTCTATTATTTATAAATTCCTCGACATCTTTTACTCTATCTTCTACTCTTTTTCCTCTTTCAATTAGAATTGGCTTTATTCCATTTTCAACAAAGATTAATGCAGAAAATAAACCTGCTGGTCCAGCTCCTATTATTACTGGTTGAATTTTACTTGTCCTTTTTACTTTTATTTCTGGCATTTTATATTCTTCGATTTTTTCAAATCTTTTTTCTTTATTATTATCTTTTAGTTCAATATCTATCGTATAATTATAGAAAATATCTTCTTTTTTTCTGGCATCTATTGATTTTTTATAAATATACCATTTTTTAACATCTTCTTTTTGTAATCTATTTTTTTGTAATGCTTTTTCTAATACTTTTTCTTCTAATAAATCTTCTCTTATTTTTATATCTTTTATTCTTATCATTATTTTTCTCCATTTATACTTAATTATTTTACACTACTTAACCTCAAATGTCTATATTTTGCCCAAAATATTTTTTGTCACTCTTGTAAGTTATGCAAATTAGTGTTATATTCTATATATGATGTCTTTGACATTTGTCGATTTTTTTCTGTCACAAATTTACAATTGGAGGAAAACAACATGATGATTAAAAAAGAAAATTTGGAAAAATTTATGGAAAATCTTGAATCTGCTCAGTGGATGGGACTTGAATTAAGTTGCTGTAAATTAATCGCAGAAGCTCTTTCCTATCCAAAAGCCATTCCTAATGAATACTGGTATAGTATTGACTATAACCAGTTTGACAATCTGTTTTATCTTACATTAAAACTTCCACAAAAAAAGTTTACTAAAAAAGAAATGCGACAAATACAAGATGAAATTGCAAAACGAATTATGGAAGAATTAGCTAATCCGTCATACATCAGAATTTATCCTAATATCACTACTTCTACTGCTTTCAACTACTTTTCACTTTTCCATGCCTTAGCACTTTTAAATATTCCTGAATGGAAAATTGATATTCCTACACCAGAACAAAATTTCGAATATAATCTAGCCTATGGTTTGTTCAAATTAGATGATTGCTCTAAGGAATTTGAGAAATACGGATATTATATTTGCAACCAGCACGATTGGGCAATGAAGCATCTCAAGGAAGAATTGACAGAAAAAAAATAAACCGTTGTAACGATATTTACAAAGAGCAAACTTGGAATCCCTGTTCTAAGTTTGCTCTTTGTCTTTATATATAAAATTTTTAATGCAAATTGACTTTTATGTAAATTTATGGTATTATTTTACCTGTTAAGGTAAAGCACCTTGATTTTGTAAGTTTTTACTTACAAATGTAATCACTCAATTGAGTTATGTAATGGAGGGAAAAATATGGCTCGGAATTTATTGATTATCTTACCTGTGATTGTTTTTGTAGCAATCACTTGGAGCATTTGCTTTTTAATGGATAACAAATTAGTACTTTTCTTCTTTGAAAAAGGACATTACGTTTTCTCTACTGGTACTGGTCTGAGAGGACTTGTTATCATAAAAGCAAGTGTTGGAAAAGACACTTCTTGTAAAATTACACTTACAAACACTTACACAAAATTAATTAAACATCATTGGGTTATCAATGATAAATGCAAAAGAATTTTTATCACCTACATTCCTTCTCAATATTTAGAAGTTGATGTAGATGGAAATTCTGCAAACGATTTTGTTGTAGAATGTTTGAGTTTTAACAAGAAATAATTTCAAAATCATATTCATTCCATAAAAAACGCAATCAATTAAGATTGCGTTTTTTCTATTATTCAAATTTCTTTATATTCAACATTCTTAAAGCATTAATTATTGCAATAACAGAAACTCCTACATCTGCAAAAACAGCTTCCCACATCGTAGAGGCTCCAAATGCAGTTAATACAAGAACTGCTATTTTTACAAATATTGCAAAAATAATATTTTCACGAACAATTCTCATTGTCTTTTTTGACAAGTTAATTGCTTTACTTATTTTTGAAGTTTCATCTGTCATTATAACAATATCTGCTGCTTCTATTGCCGCATCAGATCCAAGTCCACCCATTGCAACACCAATATCTGAAATTGTTAAAACAGGTGCATCATTTATTCCATCACCAACAAATACAAGCTTTCCCTTTTCACTCTTTTGTTTTAATAATTCTTCTACTTTTTCAACTTTTCCATCTGGTAATAATTCAGTATAAACTTTATCCATATTTAACTTTTTAGCAACATATTCTCCAACTTCTTTTTTATCACCTGTAAGCATTACTGTTTCTTTAATATTCATTGCTTTTAATTCTCTAATTGTTTTTGGAGAATCTTGTTTTATTTTATCTGCAATTAATACATATCCTACATATTTTTTATCAATTGCAACATATAATATCGTGCCTACTTCATCACATTTTTTAAAGTCTATTTTTTCTTCTAACATTAACTTTTCATTTCCAACTAAAATATCTTTTTCATCAATTTTAGCCCAGATTCCTTTTCCACTTAATTCTTGTGGATTTTTTATGATTTTTTCGTCAATTTCTTTGTTATATGCTTTCTTTACTGATTTAGCAATTGGATGGTTTGAATAATTTTCTGCATGTGCTACAATTCTTAATAACTCATCTTTTTCAATTCCTTCTGCATAAATATCTTGAACTTCGAAAATTCCTTCTGTTAATGTTCCTGTTTTATCAAATACTACTGTTTCTGTGTTTGCTAATGCTTCTAAATAGTTACTTCCTTTTATTAATATTCCCATTTTAGAAGCTCCACCAATTCCTCCAAAGAAACTTAATGGTATTGATATTACTAATGCACATGGACATGATACAACTAAAAATGACAATGCTCTATATAGCCATACTGAAAATGTACTAAAATCTTTTAATATTATTGGTGGTATAAATGCTAAAAGTACTGCTATTATAACTACTGTTGGAGTATAATATTTTGCAAATTTTGTAATAAAGTTTTCAGATTTTGATTTTTTACTACTTGCATTTTCTACTAAATCTAAAATCTTACTTACTGTTGATTCTCCAAACTCTTTAGTTACCCTTATTTTTAACAAACCATCTTTATTGATACAACCACTTAGCACTTCATCTTCTGTTTTTACAACTCTTGGAACAGATTCTCCTGTCAATGCCATTGTGTCTAAGCTCGATGTACCATCAATAACAACACCATCTAATGGTATTTTTTCTCCTGTTTTTACAATAATTATATCTCCAATTTTTACTTCATCAGGATCAACTTTTTCAACTTTTCCATCTTTCTCAATATTTGCATAATCTGGTCTTATATCCATTAAACTTGCAATTGATTTTCTAGATTTATCAACAGCATAACTTTGAAATAATTCACCAACTTGATAAAACAACATAACTGCAACAGCTTCTGGAAATTCGCCTATTGCAAATGCGCCTATTGTCGCAACAGCCATTAAAAAGTTTTCATCAAAAACTTTTCCTCTAAATATATTTCTTACAGCTTTTTTTAATATTTCAAATCCTACAACTAAATAACTTATAATAAACAATCCATTATTTATCCATTCATTTGAAAATGGAATTACTAATGCTAATACAAATAATATTGCTGATATTATTATTTTAATTCCTCTTTTTTTCATTTATCTTTTTCCTTTCTTGAAACAAAACCAAAATTGAGAAAGAATTAAATTTCCTCTATAGTACAATCAGATTCTTCTTTTTTCACAACCTTTTTTAAATTTTTTAATACTTCATCTTTTCTATCATCTTCAATTTCCATTACCAATTTTTCTGTCATAAAACTCAAAGATGCCTCTGTTACACCATCTATTTTTTGTATAGCTCTTTCTAATTCTGCTGCACAATTTGCACAATCAATTCCTTTTATTTTAAATTTCACTTTCATAATAATTACCTACCCTTCTTTTTATATTTATTTCAAAAATTGTACACCCAGATTGGAAAATAGTTAAATTTTGGCGAGCTCTGAGGCTGTTAAAGCTTTGCTTGTTACAGCCTCAGTATGTGTAACTGAAAATTTTATTTAAAAGACAAGGGCGCATACATAGTGTATGTAACCGCGTTTTAAATGAAATTTAACACAGCCAAAATTATAAATATTTTCCAATCCTATATTTTATGTTCAATATGCTCTATAGCCACTTCAAACACTTCTTTTACATGTTCATCATCAAGTGTATAAAAAACTTCTTTCCCTACTTTTCTACACTTTACAATTCCACTTCTTCTTAATGTTCCTAATTGATGTGAAATTGACGACTTACTCATACCAAGTACATTTGCTATGTCACACACACACAGCTCATTTTTATCCAAAGCATCTAATATTTTAACTCTTGTTGTATCTCCTAATATGCTAAAAAAATCTGCCATTTTATTTAATATATCTTCATCTACCATTTGTTTTTGTGTTGATTCAACTAAATCTTGATGAATTACATTACAATCACAAGCAAATTCATTCCTTGCCATACATATCTCCTTTCCTTACTCTTTTGTAAGCAAAATAATTGAGTAATTATTCAACTTTTACTATATTATAGTTGAATAATTACTCAATTGTCAATAATTTTTATAAATTTTTTTAGAATAATATGAAAGATAATTCTTTCATATTATTTTAAATGCTACAATCGCTAGCCCCTTGAGTTTTTCGACATAAAGTCGAAAACTCAAATCGGGCATGAACAAATCAAAGAAAAATTTTCAATTTTTTTATTTGTTCACAAATTTTTTATACACTTCCATGATAATTATTAAAGGTATTGAAAATACTACTAATCCACCAGCAAACTCTAATGGTATTGTTTTTAAACGTAATATATTTGATAATATATCACTTCTCACGACTATTATTTGTATTAAACATGTTATCAATATCGAAAATATCAAGAATTTATTATTTTGTCCTGATATTTTAAATGCTGAAATTCTTTCACTTCTACAATTAAAGATATGAATATTTTCCATTAAGACCATCAATGTTAGTAAATAACTTCTAATAATTTCTATTTCAAGATGTTTTATATTATATAAATAAATATAAAGTGCAAATTCTATTATCCCCATTACTGTTGCTGATATGATAATTTCATTTATCATTAATTTATCAAATATTTTTTCATTATTTGCAGGTCTATTCATTACATCTTCAACATCTTTTTCAAATGCTAAAGCATTACTTTGAATTCCATTACTTATTAAATTTAACCATAATAATTGTATTGCGACTAATGGTATTGGAAAATTAAATATCATCGCTAATACAAATAATATTATTTCAGATAATCCTGTTGATAAGAGCAAATATATTACTTTTCTTATATTATTATATGCTCTTCTTCCTTCTTCTACACCATTTACAATTGATGAAAAATTATCATCTGTTATTATCATATTCCCTGTTTCTTTTGCAATATCTGTTCCACTTCCTATTGCAACACCTATATTGGCTGATTTTAGAGCTGGTGTATCATTTACCCCATCACCTGTTACAGCAACCATTTTTCCTTCTTCTTTTAATTTTTTAACTATTTCTAATTTCTCCATAGGTGTTGCTCTAGAATATACTTTTGTTATACCTATTCTCTTAGCTATTGCTTCTGCTGTATTTTTTTGGTCTCCAGTAATCATAATTGTTTCAATTCCTGCTTTTTTACAACTTTCTACTGCTTCTGTTACTCCTTCTCTAATCGGATCTACAAATCCTATCAATCCCAGAAATATCATATCTTTAAGATCTTTTTCTTCTAGCTCTTTTGTTTCAAAATTTCTCTTATGAATTTTACTTTGAGCTATTGCTATAACTCTATATCCTTCTTCTGCTAATTGAATATTTTGATTAAGAATTTTATCTTTATTTATCTTTTCTTTCTCATTAATATATTTGCAAAATTCTAAAACTTTTTCTGGAGCCCCTTTTATAGTTACTACATATTCATTATTTTCTTCAAATACTACTGCTGAATATTTTAATTGTGATTCATAATGTATCATACTTTTTATATCAAATTGTTGTTTTATTGGAATTTTCATTCCTAATGCTAAAAATGCTGTATCTATTGCATCACCTGAATGTTTCCATTGTTTTCCATCATATTCAAGCCTTGCTTCATTGTTTACATATCCCATTTTCACTATTTCTTTTATTTGTGTTTTATCTTTCTCATCACATCTTATTTCACCTATATCATTATATCCAATTCCTTTTATTGATGCTACACTATCATTCGGAAGAACTATTTTCTTTGCAGTTTGTTCATTTGCAGTTAATGTTCCTGTTTTATCTGTTGCTATAACATTACAACTTCCTAAGCTTTCAACTGCATTTAGCTTTTTTACTATTACATGTCTTTTTGCCATTTTATTTGAAGATACTGATAATACTATTGTCATAGCAATTGTTAATCCCTCTGGTATTGCAGAAACTGTTAATGCTATTACTGTTGATAATATTTCAGATAATTTATATCCTTTAAAAAACAAAAATATTGATACAATTATTGCAAAAATTAAAAATGCAAAACTTATTTGTTTTGAAAATTTTTCTATTTTTATTACTAATGGTGTTTTTGAATCTTCTGAAAGTAATACATTTTCAGCAACTTTTCCAAATTCTGTATATTGACCTGTTGCTATTACAACACCTATTCCTCTTCCTTTTGTAACTATACTTCCTGCAAATGCAATATTATCTCTTTCTGCTAATTCTGTTTCTTTAGGCAATGTTATATCTAATTTATTTTTTGGTTTTGATTCACCTGTTAAAACAGATTCATCTATACTTAAATTTTTTACATCTATTAATCTCAAATCAGCAGGTACTTTATTTCCAGATTCTAATTCTATAATATCTCCAACAACTATATTTTCTGAATCGATTTCTTCTATTTTTCCATCTCTTAATACTTTAGTTCTAATTTTTATCATATTTTGAAGCTTCTCAGCACTTTTTTCTGAACTCCATTCCTGATATGTTCCTATAATTGTATTTATTCCTATTACAACAAATATAAATATTGCATCTGCTTTACTTTGTGTTATTATTGAAAATATTGCTGAAAAAAATAGTATAAATATTATTGGATTTTTCAGTTGTTCAATAATTATGTTCCAAATAGTATTTCTCTTACCTGTTGGAATTCTATTTAATCCTTCTTCTTTTAATCTTTTGTTCGCTTCTGAATTTGTTATGCCTTTAGAACTTGTTTCTAATTGTTTTAATATCTCTTCTTTTCCTTTATACCACATAAAAAAATCTCCTTTGAATTATTATGCACTCAAAAGAGACCTTTTATTAATTTTTTTCATACTCATTATATATGAGTCATTAAGATTTCTAAGCAATCAAACATATAAAAATTCAAAAATATGCTTATATTAATACATCATGTATTTGTTTTAATATATTGTCATCTACAATTTCTTTAAAAATAATAGAAATTTTTGTTCTTGTTATTTCTATATTAAAGATTTCTAATTTATTTTCATTTGCAATTTCTAAAACTTTTTGCAATATATCATCATTTGAACTTATTCCATATCCTATAACTGAAATTTTTGATATTTCTTTTTTTACAATGCTTTTTACTCCAGAACTTTCAAGATTATGTGTTATTTCTGTTCCTTTTTTATCATTAAATGTTGATTCTGTAATTATTGGTACATCAAATTTTTCTCCTATTTCTACACATCTATCATGAAGTACTTTTGCTCCTTCACTTGATAATGAATACATTTCTTCATAAGATATTTTCGTTAGTTTATCTGCATTAGGTATTTTTCTTGGATCTGCTGTATATATACCATCAACATCTGAATATATGTAGCATCTTGATGCATTTAATTCTGCTGATAATGCTACTGCTGTTGTATCAGATCCTCCTCTTCCTAATGTTGTTATATTATTATTTTCATCTATCCCTTGAAATCCTGTAATTATTACTATATTTTCTTTTAATTCTTTTTTTATTCTTTCAGTATCAATTTTTATAATTGATGCATTTTGATAATTATTGTTTGTATATATTTGTGCTTGATATCCATTTAAAGATATTGATTTGTGCCCAATTAAATTTAATAATATTGCTAATTTAGACGCACTTACTTGTTCCCCTGTACTTAGCAACATATCTAATTCTCTTTTATTTATATTTTGAGATTTAGTTATTTCTTCTAATTCTTTTGCTTGTTTTAATAAATTATCTGTTGTTTTTCCTTGTGCTGATACTACAACAACTACTTTATGTTTCATCGCTTTTTCTATTATTTTATTTGCTACCATCATTAATCTTTCATTATTTGCAAGTGAACTTCCTCCAAATTTTAAGACTACTGTATCCATATATAATCTTCCTTAAATAGTAAAAAATAATAGTTATATTTAATTATAAACATAACTATTATATTATATTAATTTTATGGCTACTTGTTACTATTTATATATTTTAAATAACTTTCTATAAAACCATCTAAATTTCCATCCATAACTGTTTGAACATTTCCAACTTCATAATTTGTTCTATGATCTTTTACAAGTGTATATGGACAAAATACATATGAACGGATTTGACTTCCCCATGCAATATCTTTTTGTTCACCTTTTAAATCATTTATTGTTTCTTTTTGTTCTTTTTCTTTTAAATCAAATAATTTTGATTTTAACATTTTCATTGCTGTTTCTCTATTTTGAATTTGTGAACGTTCTGATTGACAAGCAACAACAATATTTGTTGGTATATGTGTAATTCTTACAGCAGATGATGTTTTATTAATATGTTGTCCACCAGCTCCTGATGCTCTATAAGTATCTACTCTTAAATCATCTGGATTTATATCTATTTCAATATCTTCTGTAATTTCAGGTAAAACTTCTAATGATGCAAACGAAGTATGTCTTCTTCCACCAGCATCAAAAGGTGAAATTCTTACTAATCTATGTACTCCCATTTCACCTTTCATATATCCATAAGCATTTTCTCCAATTACTTCAAATGTAACACTTTTTATACCAGCTTCATCACCTTCAAGATAATCTAATTCTTTTACTTCATATCCTTTTTTAGTAGCCCATCTCGTATACATTCTATAAAGCATTTCTGCCCAATCTTGTGATTCTGTACCGCCTGCCCCTGGATGTAATGTTAATATTGCATTATTTCTGTCATATTTTCCAGATAATAATGTTTCTAATTGAATTTTCTCTACATCATATTCTAGTTTTTTCGTAGATTTTAAAATATCTTTTGCAACTTCTTCATCAACCTCTAAATTTGCAAGTTCTGTTAATTCTATTAAATTACTTGCTTCATTTTGTGCTAATTCAAATTCATCAATCTTATGTTTTAATTCCTTTATTTTTGCTAATACTTTACTACTTATTGATGTATCTTGTTGCCAAAAGCTTTCTTGTTGTGTTTGCTCTTCTAATTTCTTTAGTTCTTCTTTCTTTGATTCGATGTCAAAGAGACTCACCTAAACTTTCTACTTTGTTTTTTAATTGTTGTAATTTATTTAAGTTTTCTTCTAATTCTATCAATCTATTCAACTCCCTATATATTATAATCTGTTATAGATAATTTTGGAAATTCAAAATCTTGCCCACCTGAAGTAAATTTTGTTGATATAAAATGATTTTTATTCATTGTACTACTTCCCTTTAAAAAATATCTATATCTAATTGTATTTGTTAATTTTCCTCCACCAACTATAATTGGGTCATCCCATGTTGTATCTATAGCATACCATTTTTCATCTATATTTACATAGTTCCATGCATGATTTTCTGTTTTCCCATCACTATTTGTTGCTGTTCCTGTTATTATTATATTTTCTAATCCTGCTTCATTTAGTAAATATTGTGAAGCTTTTGCATATCCTTCACATACACATGTTTTTGATACTAAAGCACCATATATATTATATATATTTTTTTCTCCAAATGTTTGATCATATTCTATTGTATCAACTAAATAATCATGTATATATCTCATTTTTTCAATATCATTTTTCCCTGCAATCTGATTTAATATTTGATTTTTTACAGCTATTACTTGGCTTTCACATTGGTCTATTTGTTCTTTTGATGTAAATCCGTCTAATAAATATGTTGGATCTTTAGCACTATTTATATATACATTATATTTTGTTGAAAATATTTTTTGAATTGTTTCTATATTTATATACATTTTTGTAACATCAATATAAAATACATCTGGATTGTCATAAGTAAATGCTTCAATAGCCGTTTGATATTCTTCTTGTAATTTATCACTTCCATTTTCTTGTGATAATATATCATAAAAAGTATTTCCAAATTGAATTGTATATGTTCCTGTTTTTAAATTTTCTTTATTTTCATATAATTTTTCATATATAATTTTTCCATTCTCTCCTAATTGACTGTATAAGTATTTATTTTGATATTCATTCTTGGTTAAAACTTGTGTTCCAACTGTGCTACCACTTATTTTTGTATCTGTTGTTGCCTTTGTATTATTAATTCTGTTATCAGATTCTTGATTTTCAATTTTTGGATATATTAATTGTAAATTTCCAAAATCTACATCACCATTTCCTGCAAATTCATTATACATTACATACCCAAATAACATTATTATTCCAGCTAACGCTATTACTATTAATACTAATAGAAATTTAATAAATCCATTTTCTTTTTTCATTTAAACATTCCTTTCAATTTCTTTTGTATATTTCTATTATATATTATAAAATATATTTTTTCAATTGTTTATTTCAGTTAATTAGAATATTTTTTCAAAATATTGTCAATATTAGAAATATGAATATTAAGAATTTTATAAATAATTTATTTGAACAAAATTATAATTTTTCAATTATAAATAATAATAATGAAAAAGTAAAACCAATAAATAATAATCATACCTCAATTTATCTAGAAATAAATAAAAATCTTGAGTTTATAAAAAGTAAATATAATACTTTAATTAATAGTGATATTGTAATTAGAGAATTTGAAACACTAGCTCAAAATCAATTATATAAAAGTTTTATAATTTATATTGATGGTTTAGTCAATTCTATTTCAATAAATGATTTTGTTTTAGAACCATTAATGTTTCCAAAAAGAGTTCAAAATCCTAATCCTGCCAATCTATTAAATTATATTGATAATAGATTATTGCCTCAAAATAGTGTTAATAAAGTTGAAGATTTTGAAGCTGTATGTTCTGGAATTAATATGGGAAATTGCTTACTTTTTATTGATACTTTAAATATTGCTTTTGATATAGATGTAAAAAAATATAATTCTCGTGGTGTTGATAAACCTGAAAATGAAGTAATTATAAAAGGACCTCAAGAAAGTTTTATTGAAAACATAAGAACAAATACCTCTCTTTTAAGAAAAATTGTAAATAATGAAAATTTGATAATTGAGAATATACCTGTTGGCAATATTAGTAAAACAAAATGTGGTGTTTGTTACATGAAAAATATTGCAAATTCAGATTTAGTTGGTGAAGTAAAATTCAGACTTAGCAATTTATCTATTGATTCTTTACTTTCTACTGGTCAATTGGAACAATTGTTGGATGAAGAAGAAACCTTTGGTGTTCCTCAACTCATTTCGACAGAAAGACCCGATAAGTGTTGTAAATATTTGTTTCAAGGTAGAGTAATAATTTTAGTTAATGGAAATCCATATGCATTAATTGCCCCTGCAACCATTGAAGATTTCTTATTTTCTCCTGAAGATACAAATTTAAAGCCAATGTTTGCTAATTTTCTAAGAGCTATTCGTTTAATAGCTGGTATTATTACTTTATTATTACCTGGTCTTTATATTGCTGTAACTAGTTTTCATCAAGAAATTTTGCCTACAGAACTGCTTTTTTCAATATTATCAGCTAGAGAAAATGTTCCTTTTCCTATGATTTTTGAGCTTTTACTTATGGAATTTTCTTTTGAACTTATAAGAGAAGCTGGTTTAAGAGTTCCCACTCCTATTGGTTCTACTATTGGAATTGTTGGAGCTTTAATTTTGGGTGATGCAGCTGTTAATGCTGGTATTGTTAGCCCTATTCTTATAATTGTTGTTGCTATTACAGGTATTTCTTCTTTTGCTATTCCTGATTTTTCTTTTGGATTTCATTTGAGAGTCTTTAGATTTATATTTATTGCTCTTGGATTTACTGCTGGATTTCTTGGAATTGGAATAGGATTGTTTATATATTTGACATTATTATGTAGTTTAAAATCTTTTGGTGTTCCATATACATCTCCTATTACTCCAAGTTCTTCTGATAATAATGGATATTTCATTCCTCCTGTTTGGAAACAAGAGTTTAGAGATAGCTTTTTGTCTCCAAAACGTAAAAAGTCTCAAGCAAAAATTAGTATGAAATGGAAATATTAAAAAAGAATTTCTAAATAGATTTTTTTCTATTTTAGAAATTCTTTTTATATATCAGGAAATTTCAAAAAACTTCCTAAATTTGTTCTTTTAATAATTCTCAGCTTTTATTTCAAAAAATGCTTTTGGATGATTACATACAGGGCAAACTTCTGGAGCTGATGTTCCAACTACAATATGTCCGCAATTTCTGCATTTCCAAATCTTAACTTCTCCTGCTTCAAATACTTTTCCTTCTTTTACATTTTCTAATAATTTTAAGTATCTTTCTTCATGTTCTTTTTCTATTTTTCCAACTTCTTCAAATAAATATGCTATTCTTGCGAATCCTTCTTCTTTAGCTGTTTTAGCAAATTCCGCATACATATCTGTCCATTCATAGTTTTCTCCTGCCGCAGCTGCTTTTAAATTTTCTTCTGTTGATCCAATGGCTCCACCATTTAATAATTTAAACCATAATTTTGCATGTTCTTTTTCATTATCAGCTGTTTCTTGGAATATAGCAGCTATTTGCTCATATCCATCTTTTTTTGCTTGACTTGCAAAAAATGTATATTTATTTCTTGCTTGTGATTCTCCTGCAAATGCAGTCATCAAGTTTTGTTCTGTTTTTGATCCTTTTAATTCCATAATTTTACCTCCTAAATTTCTAATATTATTATGTACTTTTATTTAAATATTAAGCATTCTTACATAATAAATATTACTTTATATATAATATATCTTTTACTCTAAAAAATCAAGCTTTGTAATTAAAATTCAACAATTTATTCAAAATCTTATCAATATTAGGAAATACAATATTTTTCATTCCATGATTATACAAATTTAATACTTTATTAGCTTTATATATTATTTCTGTTTCAAGTTGTTTAGAAACTTTAATAGGTACTTTATTTTTCATATATTGACTTTCTATATAATCTAAAGTTACCGGAAACATATTTTGAATTAAAAATGCACTATATGTATTTGCAACATCTCCAAAAACAATAGTATCAATAGAGGGATTTTTTCCGAGCTTTATTTGTTTTTGAATTTTGCTATCATATATTCGTTTATATTTATCTATTTTCGTACTAACTGGAATAAACCAAATAATATTATCATATTTTTTACTCTTAATACAATAATAACATGGTCTTTTATTTCCATTTTCTTTATTTTTCATTAATTCTGAATCATCTATAATATCAAAAAATGAATCTTTTATAAAATAAAAATATCCAACATCTATTTGCATCTTTAATCCTCCTAATACCATTAAGGGCTTACCATTTTTGGTAAGCCCCCAATAAATTTATTCACTCTTTAATTTGTTAGTCGCTCAAAGAGGCGGCGACAAACACATTTATTCACTCTCTCATTTATAACTCGCCAAAGAGGCGGCGACAAACACATTTATAAAAAGCTATGCTGTCATTAATATTATATTCATAATACCACGAAATATGTTATTTTGTCAATATTTTTTTATTTTACTTCAATAAATAACTTTTTCTTAATTCATTGCTTTGGTATTAGTTTGAAAAAATACTCTTTTATCATCTTTATTAAATCTTTCAACTCTGTAGATTTATTAGAATTAGTATAAATTCCAAACTCAATCTCTCCCAATTCCAGAGTTGTTTTAACTTCAACCAAATTAAATTTCTTATAATCATTTTCATCTACATATTCTCTTGTTATTAATCCTAATGCCTTTCCTGAACTTGTAAGTTCCAAAATCGTATTATAACTACTATTTTTCAAATTTAGCTTTTTTCCAAAAGATAACATTTCTAATCTTTTTAATGCTTGTGAATATGTTCTTGGTGTATATATAATTTGACTTTCTATATCATCAAGTGTTAATTCCTTATTTGCGAAATTCGAATTTTTACTTGCAATTATCACATCATGCAAATAACCTAATTTTGTATATTCAATACCATTTAATACTTCATTACTATCTTTTTTAGAAAAAACTATATCTAATTCTTTATTCTGTAATTTTCTCATCATTTCACAAGTTTCTTCACATATTAAATTCAAATTAACATTAGGATATTTTAGATAATATTTGTTAAGAACATTACCAAAAATACAACTTCCAATATGATTATGAGTACCTATATTAATGACTTTCTCTTTACAAACTTGTCTATCTATTGTATTCAATTCCTCAATTGGCTTTTTTATTTTTTCATATAATTTTTTTCCTTCTAAAGTTAATTCTACACCTTTACTTTTTCTTTCTAATAATTTCATTGATAATTGTTCTTCTAAATTTTTTATTTTTTTTGTAATTGCTGGTTGAGAAACATTTAACTTTTCACTTGCTTTAGTTATATTGCCTTCTTTAGCAACCTCTACAAAAATTCTATATAATTCAAAATCTATCATTTATATCACTCCATATTATTTTATATACTAGGAAAATTCTCCGAACTTCATAGTATATAAAAGCTACACTCACTAGCCCTTTGAGATTTTCTCCTTTTAGTCGAAAACTCAAATCAGGCAAGAACAAAGATCGACTACGTCGCTTTGTTCTAACATAAAAGCATGAAGTATTCAATATATCTCATGCTTTTATACTAAAATCAATTAAGCAACTTCAACAAGCTTTTAAAAGCTCTTTCTATTTGCTCATTATCTTTTCCATTTAAATCATAATGGATAGAATCATTTTTACACCCAGATAAGTGTAATACCAAATTTGATGATAAAAATAAACTAAATACTCCTTCTTGACATTCTCCTTTTTTATATAATAAACAATTTTTTCTACAAAATTCCGAATATCTCGCTCCTCTTGTTGAGTCTTTTACTTGAACCCAATTATTGCCTCTAAAGTAGCAACTCATAGGAATACCATGTTTTTTTCCTATTAATGATGTTGTCCATTCTGCTTGAGAATGTGTTGATATTTGGCATAAGAAATCATAAAAATTACTCATTGGCACAAAAAGTTCTTGCCATAAATCATAAGCTTCTTTTCCAGTAACTTCATTAGAATAACCTAAATATTCAGAAAATCTATTTAAGTCTAATAATTTTACATTTACATCTAATTCATCTATTGCTTTTTGTACAAGTTCTCTTACCTCACATTCATTCAGTTTTGTTACAACAATATTATATCTAACTGAAATCTTATTTTTTCTTAAAGCTCTTGTTATTTCTATAACATTTTGAGAAAGATATTTAGGAAAATGAACACCACATATATATTCTGAAAGACTATCAACACTAAAGACAATATCTATATATTCTTTGTATTTTGTTAGCACATCTATATATTCTAAAATTCTAAATCCATTTGTATTAATTCTTACTTTTGTATCTTTGAATTTCATAATATATTCAATAAGCTCACAAAAATAACTTACACTTGTTGGCTCTCCTCCTGTAATTCTAAAATTTACTATTCCATTTGCATAAGCATTGGCAATAATCTTTTTTACATCATCAAAAGAAATAGTTTCTCTTTCTTTTGATATGCTTTCTCCACCTTTCTTACAATAAAAACATTGATAATTACAATAAGTTGTGATTGCAATTGCCAAATAAGTATTTACCCGTTTTTTCATCTAATTTGCCTCCTAATATTATTAGTATCTGTTATATAAATACTACATATTATTTTAGCATACTATTTATATTATTTGAAATACATAAATGTCAGTTTGTGATAACTAAATAGAATATCATTCACATTAAAACAACTTTTGCTGATTTCCATCAATTGTATCAAAGTTCATATTCTTCAAAGAATCCTCTGTTCTAAACTCTTGTTCAACAACAACTGTTTTCTTATTACCATCTTTAAACTCATGTTTTAATACATAATTTACCTCAAACATTGATATGATCTCTTTACTTATATTATGACCTGGTGCAATTAATTGAACATTATTTTCTTTTAATATTTCAAACATAACTTTCCATAAAAATACTGCGCTTGTTGCACCAAAAGGATTATCAACAATTATAACTTTTTTACATTTGCTTGAACCATCTTTTCTTGTAAGCATACTAATATAAGAAATTATACAAACAGCAAACATAAAGTAAATTGCATTAACTTGCCCGTCTGAGCCTAAATCTTCTTCCCATCTCTTATATGTTGAATGTTCTTGCACATCTTCAATTTTATATAATTTTACATAAGCTTTATCTATATTTATAATTTGTCCCACTAACATTTTTGAAGAAAGTTTTTCATTTAAAACTTCTTTAGTCATTTCTTCTGGCTTTTCTTCCATGTCTTGTACAATTTTATAAATATATTCTTTCATTCTTCTTATTTTTTCATCTTTTTCATATTCAAATAATTCAAGTTTTATTATATTTATATCTTTTCCGCCAAATTTAATTTTAGATAATCCTGGCAATTTTTCCAAATCTCTTACTATTGTTTCTGCTTTTTCAAAACATTTTGTAATAAAGTTTTCTTGATATTTTTCAAGTTTTTCAATTGCCTCATCAATATGTCTAATTCTCTCATCAATTAACTCTATAATAGTTAATATTCCTTGATTATTATTTTCCGCTTCACTTAATAAACATACAGGATTTTTTATTCCTTCTATTGATTCTAACACATCTTGTTTTATATAATAATTTTCAACACATTCTTTAATATGTTTTATATAACTATCAAAGTTTTGTTTTTGTTTTGATAATTCTTTATCTAAACTAATACTTTCTTGTTTGATTTTATTATATGTATATAATTCTGCTTCTAATATATTTTCAATATCAATTTCTGTTTGCTCTATTTTTTTATCTGTTATGAAATTTTCTAAACCTATACATTCTTTCTTAAACTCTTCAACTTCATTTTCAACATCTTGGATTTTATTAGTAATATTTCTTATATTTGTTTTATTAGATATGATTTTATTTTTATTTTCATTCATATATGTTTTGATTATTTCATTATTTGAAATTTTATCTTCAATTTCATATTCAAATCCTGATTTTTGTAATTGACCAATTGATAATTTTATTTGTCCTATTATTTCACTTTCTGCTTTATCTTTTTCTGTTAGCCTGCCTTTTAATGATTTAATATTTTTTTCTAAAATATCAATATTTGTCTTATATGATTTCAAATCACTCTCATTAATTTTTTCAAATATTTGATTTTTTTCTTCAAAATCATGTACATAATATCCATTTTCTTCAATTCTATTTTGACAATTATTCATATTTTGATTACACATATTTAATATTTTTACTAATTGATTATATGTTGATTCAGATGTACTAAATTTTTCTGTTAATGCTTTATATGTTGTTTCTATTTCTTCAAAGCTTTCCTCAATAATCTCTGTTTCTTCAAATTCTGTAAGTTCTGATAATTTTATCAAATATCTATTTTTTTGATTTTCTAAATTATTTATTTGTTTTTCTAGTCCTCTTATTTCATCTTCAATTTCTTGAACTATTTCAATTTTTTCTTCTAAACTTTCTTTTAATATTTGTTCATTTGATTTTTCTTTGCTGATTTGATCTTGAAGTTTTTGTAATTCATTATTTATATTTTTTAATTCATTTAAAACTTCAATTTCTTCTAAAATGCTTTTCTGGTCTTTTTCTAATAAAGTATTTTCTTTAGAAAGTTCTTCTTTTTTCTCATTATTATTTTGAATATTATTACTTAAGTCTTTTTGCTCTTTTTCTAATTTTTCTATTTGAGATTTTGTACTATCTACATTTTCATATAAAGAATCTATTATGTTTTTGCTTGAATATGTTTGTTCAAATATTTTAACTTCATTCAAATATTCTTGCTCTCTGTCAATTCTTGATTTTACATCTAATATTTTAGAATTTAATCCTTCAATATTTTTCTCTAATTTTGCCTTATATTCTTCAAGTTTTTCTGGATTTGAATTTTGCAATACGTCAACAGAAATAGGAAATATGTAATCTTTGCTTTTTATTGCCGCTTCTTGTCTTAACATTTCAATATTTGCAATTGGTACTAAATTTTGTAATTCTGTTTCTATTTGTTTTACTTTTAATTTTTCAAAACTATTATTATCAACAAATACTGAATACATTATTAATGAATTATTTTTTATTATTTCATTACGTTTTTCTTCATCATATTCTGCTAACTTTTCAAATCCTGCAATTACATAATTACATTTATTTTCAAGCTTTTCTTTCAAATGTAATATATCTTCATTTGGAATTATTGTATTATATTTATTAATTAGTTCAAGTTTTCTTGATTTTATTTGTTTTTCTATTTGATATGAATTTCTTTGCTTTTCTCTTTCCTCTATACTTGCCTCTATTGTTTGTTTTATATTAACAAAATCTACATCAAATAGTTTGGCTAGTTTTTCTATACTATTTTTCGCTTTTTCATATTCTTGAACATCTGATTCAGCATCATTAAATACTTTATTTTGAAGTATTTGATTTGCTCTATTTTGAGCAAGTTCTTGATTTATTTTTATATTTTCATTATCTAATCTTTCTATTTCTGCATTATTTTTTTCTACTTTTTCTTTACACTCATTTTGTAATTTTTCTTCTTTTTCTATTCCTTCATCAATATTTAAAATTAAATCAAGTTTTCCTTTTTCTGTAAACTCATTCGTAATTATATTCTTGCTTTCATTTTCTTCATCAATTTGTTTTTGATAATTTTCTATATTTAAAGAACTTTTTGTAAAATTTGTTCTTACAAAATTTTCTTGATCTTTGGCAATCTTTCTAGCACTAGTTTTTTCATCTTTTTCTTTTAAACTATCAGAATATTGTTTACTAATCTTCTCTATTAATTCTTGTAATTTTAATTTATAATTATATCCATAAATATTATATTTTTTAGCAAAATCTTTATCAGCAATTTGCATACTATTTATTTGTATTTGTGTTTTATCTCTTTCTTGCTTATTTTCTAAATATTCAACATATTCATTTTGAGCTTTTGAAAATGCTAATCTCTTTTCCACATCATCTTTTTTGGCTTGTATTTTTTGTATTTCAGTATCTATATTTTGTTTGTCATTTTCAATTTCTGCTTTGTCATTATGTAATTTATCTATTTTATATTTTTCGTTTTCAATATTTAATCTTGTATTTTCATCTTGTAATCTAGCAATTTCATCTGTTTCATGTTGAATTTTGTCTTTCAACTCATTCATTTTATATTGCTTATATTGATATGCTTCATTTGCTTTTTTATTTATTTTATCAATTCTGTTAAATTCATCAATAAATTTTGCATTTTCTTTTTGAAGATTTTCATACATTTCTTTTGCTTGTTGATATTCTTTTTTGTTATCATTTTGCTTTCTAAATAACATTAAATTATCTTTTAATTCTATCAATGTATCTACTAATGTATCTTCTGTCTCATCACTATTTTGTAAATTGATATTATCAATTATTTTTATTAAAAAGTTTTCTATTAATTTTCTTGATGTTTTATTTTCTTTGAAATATTTTTCTATGTAATTTTCAGATACATTTATTTCTGATATAAGTTTCCATTCTGCTGATATAAGTCCATAATATTCTATTCTTTTCATATAATCTTTTTTACTATCAAATATTTCTACAGGTAATCCATCTTTTTTCATTCCAATAAGGTATTGTCTTAATTTATCATAAGACATATAAATTTTATCATTTCCATCTCTTGTTACAAGTGGCAAGCTTTTTATATCTATTTGTGCATAATCATTATAAAAATAACAATAATTGTAATAATCTATTTCTAATTTGTTATCATCTTCTTCATCATTATCTGATTCTTGTTTTTTTCTTGCACAAAATCCTGTAAGCATATATTTGTATTCATATCCTTCATCAAGTTCCCATTCTACAAGACAATGTGATGTTCTTTTTGTGTTTCCACCTATAAATATATTTTTTATAGGCTTTTCTTTTTTTAAATATGTATTTGGAAGTACTGTTTGTAAAAGCATTAATATTAGCATTGATTTTCCACCAGTATTTATTAAATCATATGTCGTAGATTTTCCATCTAATCTCATATTAAAATCATCATATATGCTTTTTGCATCATTATAGTTTACATTTACTAATCGAATTCTATTAATATGTGGCATTTTCATTACCTCCTAATTCATATACATATTCAAGTAATCTATTTTTATTTTCTTTACTATATTCAAAGTAAAAATAAACTATTGATTTGAATCTTGTTGTAATTGATATTATTCTTCTTTCCTCATCAAAGAAAATTAGATTTTCTTCTTGCATAAAATTTAATACTAATTTTACAAAAGATATTTTATCATTTTTTCCTGAGTTGATGTCTTCTCTTGCATCTGGCAACCTTTCCCATACTTTTTTTACATCTCTAAAATTATATTCATTTTCTTCACTTATTTTTTCAATATCTTCTTTTACAAGACTTTGAAATTTTATATTTATTGTTTCTATTAATTCGTCAAGACCTAAATAACTTCTTGGTGAATTTAGCCCTGATTCTCTATAAAAACATGTTATTATTGTTAATATTATAAAATACATTAAATATATATCTTCATTTTTGTTTAATATTTTAATTTTTTTCTTCAAATCTTCATTTGAATAACCAAATACTTTATTCTCAATCATCACACATAGATTTAATGTATTATCTAATCTATAAATATTAAATCCCATCTTTTCAGCAATCATATCACATAAGCTTTCTACTTCATCATTTCCAACATATTGTTGATATAATTCTGTGTTTTCAGATTTTTTTATTTCTTTATTTTGTAATAATGTATTTATTATTTCTAATGCTATATTTAAACTATCTTTTATTTCTTCCAATTTTTGCTCCTTTCTATGAATTTGCTGAAATAATAATATTAGTTATTTTCAATCCATTTCCAAAGTCAATGTCATCATTTTGTGTTATTATTCTAATTTGATTAAATGAATAATCTTTAAACATTTCATCAGATTCTACAGTTAATTCTTTTTTACCATTTAAAAATATTACAAAAGATATAAAATCACCATTATATAATGATTTTTCTCCATAATTTGATCTTATAAATTCTGAATATTCTTTTAAATCAAAGCTTTTTCTCGTTTTTAATAAAAACAACATATTTTCAAAATAAAATTTAAAATTATGTACTACTCTTTTTTTAGTAATATCATCAATTGTATCTATTTGATGTGTTTGTGATTTTTCTTTTTGTTCTTCTTCTTTTTTATCTTGATTAATTTTTTGTGATTCTAATGATTTCATTGGATTAAAACTTTTTAATTTCTTTGGTAATAAAAATGGTGATATAAAATAAAATAATTTTTCTGGATTATTTGTTTTTGATATAACCTTTTCAAATTCTTGCTCAAATTTGAATTTTTCTGAAAATGCACTTCTTGCTCTCATACCTATTATTTCATCATGTTTTTTTGTCATTTCTATTGCTTCTTTTAATAATTTTGTATGACTATTTATTGTTTTGTTTAATTCTTTTTCTATCTTTTTTATTAATGAAATTGTTTGCTTTTCTTTTTCATTTAATTGATTTGATTCATTTTTGGCTAAATATTCATTGTAAATATTATCTACTAATTCTAATACTTCTCCAAATAATTCTTCTTCCTCATTTATTTGTCCTTCAACAGATTCATGGTATTTATTATATTCTTCTATTCCTTCTTTTCCACCATACATTAATGCTTCAAGTACTAGTTCTTTTTGTTCACTTTTTTTCTTTACTTCTATATTTAGTCTTTTTATCGTGTCATAAGCATAATTAAATGAACCTTTTTCTATTTGTTTTCTAAATAGTAATAAATTTATTGTTATTTGTGCTGAATCTGGAAATTCTTTTGTTTTTAAGTAAAAATCTATTCCTTGTGGTGTTATATAATAATTTAGCTTTCCATTTTCTCCTAATTTTATTTCTATATATTTTATATGTCTATCTTTATTTTCTTTTTCTTTTAAACTGTAATATTCATAAGTAAAATTGTTTCCATTATTTTGTGCTACATCTAATATCTTATTTACTATTTCTTTTACATTTTCTTGTTTTTTATTATATATTTTATAAATAAAATATTCTGTAAAATCTATTATATCTTGATATTCGATTTTTCTGTTATTTAATTTTCCTGTATAAAGTAAATATGATAATATTGCTACAAAAACTGAATTTAAGTCAATTTCAGTTTTTTCATCTTGTAATTTTTTATTTATTACAAAATAAGGATAATAGACTTTTAAGTTTTCTTCTCTTGAATCTATTTCTTCTATTACATCTTTTATTATTTCTTCATAAGCTTGTTTTTTTATCTCTTCTGCTGTAAATACTTCTTTTTCTTCGTTTTCCAAAATCTATTCTCCTTTCATTATTTTTTCTGCAATACTTGCATTAAACACTTCTTGTGGGATATATAATTTATTTTCAAATATATATTGTAATTTTCTTTGATAATCTTTATCAAATTCTTTTAAAAATTCTTCATTGTTTTTTAAATTACAAATTTGATTTGCTCTTATTTTATTGGGATTTTTTTCTATATCTAATATTTTTTGATATCCTGTTTTATAGGCTTTTATATTATATTGTGAATACTTACTTTTTAACTGTTCATAAATATTTATTCCTTCATAATCAATATCTCCAAAATATTCGATTATGTTATTTTCTAATTTAAAATTATTGATAAATTCAAAGCTTTTTAATATCTTTTTTCCTTCTCCATATATGACTAAATATATATTTTTATATTTAGTTGTTTTTACTACATTTTGTATTGTCCAAAATGTATCTTTGTTTTCTATTATTAAAATTTTTCCTTTACTAAATTCTTTGTTTTCATAATAAAAAAATGGCTCATAAGTTTCATAACATTTTAAATCTTGTAATGTTAATCCAAGCTTTTTTATTATATCTTCTCTTTCTTTGAGCAATTTTTCGTTTTGAAATATTTGATATGATCTTTCGTTTATTGTTAAGACACCTTTTATCGGTTTTGAAATAAATTTACTTATTGAATTAATAATTTCTTTGTCTTTTTGATATTCTTTTGTATTTTTTAAATAATAGTCTATTTTAAGCTTATTTGATAAATTTATAATTTCTTGTTTTATATTTGCATCATCTTGTTTTATTATTTTATATTTTTCTGAAATTCCTTCTACATTTGTTTTTGATGTTTTTTGTGGTTCTATATATCTCTCTTGAACTAATTTTTCAATTTCGTTTTTTAGTATTTTTTCATTTTGTGGAGTATATTCAAGATTTAGGTTTTCTCTTATTTCTTTTATGTTTATTGTTTTGGATTTTTTAGATTTTACTAGTACTATTATTTGTTCTTTTATTTCCATTTTCATACCTTTCTTTAAGGCTATTTTTTCGGTTACATCATATCATAAAAGCCTTGAAAAATCAAGGCTTTATTCTAATAAATCCCCTGCTATCAAATTGATAACAAGGGATTTATTTATTACTTAAAATTAGTCCAAATATTTATTTGGATTGATATTTATCATAGATTTCATATGCTTCTTTTTCATCAAGGATTTTCTGCTCTAACAATTTTTCTGCCATTTCAGTAACCATATCTTTATGTTCAGTAATAATCTTTTTAGTTTCTTCGTAAAACTTATTTAAAAGTTCCTTTATTCTGTTAAGTACTTGATTATTTACATCAGTACCAGCTAACAATGAAACATTAATACTTGAAATAGGTACAATTCCCAATTCATCATCAAAACAATATTCTACCAAATATTTTCTTAACAATCTTTCAGCATTAATTAAATCTTCTTTTGCACCATCCATAATATGGATTATTTTCAAAAAACTTTTTCCAAAGCATTTCTTGGCAATCATAAAACTATCTTCACTAGTAGATATTTCATTTTTTGACACCAATATTCAATAATTTCTTTTCGTTCCTTGGCATCAGGAAAATACATCTCAATTTTGATATCAAATCTTCCAAGACGTTTAACACTTCTTTCGATATTTTCTTGTTGTTGCAACTACTAAAATATTATCTTTCTTACTCATTTCAAAATTAAACTGAGCACAATTTTTTTCTCCATTATCATTTTTGTCAATTGCATCAAATTCATCAAAGAAAATAATACAAGATTTTTTAAGTCTTGCTACTGAAAAAATTTTTTTATATCTGTTGCACTTCTTACTTCTCCTCTAGAAATAATCATATATGGCATTTGTGCTTCACCAATAAATACTTTTGCCATAAAAGTTTTTCTTGTTCCTTCAGGGCCTTTAATGATAATGCCTTTTGGCTTACTTTCTTGATTATTTAAAATTTTAGAAATTGCTTGACGTAATTTAATTTTTTGAGCATCATATCCTATTACATCATCAAACCGAATATCAATTTTTGAATCAAATTTAAACATTAGTCTTCCAAACCAACCTGTTGTAAATTGAAGCTGTTTATAAAGCATAACTTGCCTCCTATAATAAATTTTCAAAGTTCGTACACATGTATCATAATATATTTTACATAATTTTCCAATCAAATTTCAAACAAATTGAGCCAATTAATCTCATTAGACTAATTGACTCATTTGGTTAGTAGCCATTTCCTTGCAAATAGGCAATTCGTTCAATTGTTGCTGTGTTTCCAGAACTATCTGAAACTGAATAAATAAATATGTATTTTCCAACTTCAAACTCATCTGGCACACATTTTCTTTGAACTTTCCAGGTCAAATCTCCATCATAGTTATCCAATGCTTCATATCCTGGTTCTCTATAGTTTTCAATATTTTTAGTTTGAACCACAGCATCTCCTTTTAATGTTATAATTGGTGGCTGAGTGTCCACAACATGTATTGTTTGATTTAAAATTCTGATTCCAAATATATAGCTAATTTTATAATCTCCAATTTTTGTTGTATCTACTGTATTAATTGAGATTACTGCCTTATCAGACACATCCCAAAAGAGCCATTTTATTGTTGCATTTTGAACATTTGCTCCAACTTCAATTGTTTCTTCAGCATTTTGAGTTATTTTTACACACCCCAATATAGTTGCTATTGCTACAAAAATTGAAAAAGCTGTTATTAATGTTCTAAAAAAGATTGATATTGCCCCAAATTGTTTTTGCCGTTTTTTACTCATTTTGCTACTCCTCCTAAACAAATTATTATTTTGGATACAAAAAACGGTTTCAAAATTGAATTGTACCATATTTTCCAAAAAAAGTAAATGTATTTTTTTATAATTTTCGGAAATTATATATTTAGGTGGTGATATTTTATGACAAATAAAGAGCTTTTATATGTTGAAGATGCTTTAGGACATGAAAACTATATGAAAACATGTAGCAAAAAAACAGCTACACAACTTACTGATCCAACTCTTGCTACTTTTATTGGTGAGTTAGAGCAAAAGCATACTGAATTGTATAACAAATTTTTAAATTTATTATAAAAGAAAGGAATTGTAATTATGCAAGATAAAGATTTAATGGAAAATGAACTTCTTGTTGTTAAAGGTGTTTGTGACTTATATTTACATGGTGCAATAGAATCAACAACAGCTGAAGTTCATACTGTTTTTAAAGAAGCTTTAAATGAATGTTTGAATATTCAAAATAAAATTTATAATTTGATGGCAGAAAAAGGTTGGTATCAAACAGAAAATGCTGAACAACAAAAAATAAATGCTGCTGAGCAAAAATATTCTAATCAAAATAATTAGTTTATTATATAGAAATAGAATTTCCGCGAAATGCAGAAATTCTATTTTTCTAGTTTTTATAATTTTTTAAATAAGAATCCATCTTCTCTATAAATTCTTCATTATTTTTTGTTTTGGTAATTTGAGAAATTATTTGCTCTGTAACATCTGCAACAGGTAAATTATTTAATGCTTTTCTTAATGCAAATACTGTTTCTAATTCTGGTTTTGTCAATAATAAATCTTCTCTTCTTGTTCCAGATTTATTTATATCAATTGCTGGGAATATACGTTTTTCAGATAGTTTTCTATCTAAGTGTACTTCCATATTTCCTGTTCCCTTGAATTCTTCAAATATTACATCATCCATTCTACTTCCTGTTTCAATTAATGCTGTTGCAAGTATTGTTAAACTTCCCCCATTTTCAATATTTCTTGCTGCTCCAAAGAATTTTTTTGGTTTATGTAATGCTGCTGGATCTAAGCCTCCTGATAATGTTTTACCAGATGATGGCATAACTAAATTATATGCTCTTGCTAATCTTGTAATACTATCTAATAATATTACAACATCTTTATTATGTTCTGTTATTCTTTTTGCTCTTTCTAATACCATTTCAGCTACTTTTACATGATGTTCTGGCATTTCATCAAATGTTGAATAAATAACTTGTCCTTTTATTGAACGTTTCATATCTGTTACTTCTTCTGGTCTTTCATCTATAAGTAAAACTATTAATTCAACTTCTGGATTGTTTTCTGATATACTATTTGCTATTTTCTTTAATAATGTTGTCTTTCCTACTTTTGGTGGAGCAACAATCATTCCTCTTTGTCCTTTTCCTATTGGTGAAATTAAATCAATTATTCTCATTGCATATTCTGTTGGCTTTGTTTCAAGTTTTAGTCTTTCATTTGGATAAATTGGTATTAATTCATCAAATCTTTTTCTTTTTGCAGCCTTTTCTGGATGTTCTTCATTTACTTCTCCAACAAATATTAATGAGGGGAATTTTTCTCCTTCTTTTGTTCTAGCAATTCCTTTTATTATATCACCAGTATCTAGTTTAAATCTTCTTATTTGAATTGGTGAAATATATACATCTTTTGGACTTGATAAGTAATTATCTCCTCTTAAAAATCCATATCCATCTGGTAATACTTCAAGTATTCCTTCAACAATTTGATCATCATCATTTGTTACCTTATACTCAATTGTTGAACTTGCTTCTGATAATTCTCCCATTTGTTCATCATCATTCTCATCATATCTTAATTCGTCATTTTCTTCTACTTTTGGTTTTGATGAGTCTTTAATTTGATTTAATAATACTATTAATTCTTCTTTTTTTAGCTTTGAGATATTTTTTATGTTATGCTCTTTGGCAAAATTTCTCAACTCTAATAATGTCATGTTTTCTAAATCTGACATAACTACCTCCTATTTATTTGATTTTTTAATTTAAATTTTTTGGATTCTTTTGAGACTTAATAAAAATAAAGATAAATCCTTAAAACTTGAATGTTTTAAGGATTTACTTATTACTATCGACATAAACTCTTTCATTTTGTAAATACATTCCTAGTTTTTCGCGTGCTACTTTTTCTATATATTCTGGTGAATTTGATTTATTTATTTCTTCTTCTAAATTTTGTTTATTTTGATCTAGTTCGTCTTGTGCTACATTTATTTTTGTAGATAATTCTTTGATTTCTTTTTGATATTGTATTATATTTTTTTGTTGTCTTATTAACACCACTCCCCATACTATTATGGCAATTAAAAAGACAGGTATTAAAAATTTATTCTTTTTCATAAGTACTCTCCATTTTTTTAAACTTTAGATAATATATTATTCTCCATTACTTTCCAAATTCCCCTTTTTTCTCTTTGAATTTAATTAGTTTTTTTAATTTATTTAATATATTATTAATAAATTTTATTGGAATTTTGAAGATTTTGCTGATAAATGTCAATATTATTTTTATTTTACTCATTATAAAATAATTTATTTTTATAAATATTGTACTCAATGTTAATGTATATATTACTGCTCCTATCAATATTCCTAATATCATATATATTCTGATTTCTCCATCATTAAAGAACCATATATTATATAATACAATTATTCCTGCTAATATCCAATATATTATATCTTCTAGATATGTAACTAAATCTGGTGTTTTAAATGTTTTCCTTAATGCTCTAAAAAAGTCAAATAACACTCCTAATCCAATTCCTGTTAATGAAAAAACTATAAATAAATATGTTTGATTTTCTACCATTTTATGCCTTTCTTTATTTAAAGATTTTGCTTAATAATGATGTTCCTCCATTTTTTTCTGGTACTTTTTGACTATATGTTAGGCTTGAAATTTCTCCATCAACTATTACTTCTGATGTATCTAAACTTAATTTATTTATTCTAATATTTTCTCCTTTTACTGTAAGTAATCCTAATTCTGTATCTATCATTACTACTTGATCATCAAAACTTAATACATCATTTACTCCTGATACATTAAGCTTTTCTCTATTTTCTAATACTATATTTTGAACAATGTTTTGATTAATTGTCGTACTTTTTCTTTCTTCTATCATAATTTAATATCATCCTTTCTCTTTTATACTAAATTATAATATGCTGTTAATATAATAAATATAACTAAAAAGAGCACATAAAATTATGCGCTCTAATTAATTATTTTAATCTTTCTTCAAGATTTTTTAACATATTTTGATATTTTTCAAGTTTTGCTTTTTCTTCATTAATTTTAGCTTCTGGAGCTTTATTAACAAATCCTGGATTTGAAAGCATTTTACTTGCTCTTTCAATTTCAGCAATAACTTTTTTCTTTTCTTCTTCCATACGTTTTCTTTCTTCTTCAATATCAACAAGTTCTTCAAATGGTATATATAATTCAATCCCATCTGTTATGATTGATAATGCATTTTGTGCAATTCCTTCTTTGTTTTCTTGAACTTTGATATTTTCACTATATCCTAATTTCTTTAAAAATCCTTCAGATTGATTTATTAAATCTTCATATTTTGTTGTTACAAATATTAATTCTGTCTTTTTTGATGGATGTACATTTGAGCTTGCTCTTAAATTACGAATTCCTATAATTATTTCTTTTAATTTTTCAATTTCTTCTTCATCAGCTTTAAAATTATATTTTTCATCAAATTGTGGGAATTTTGAAATCATTATACTTTCATCAATATTAAATAATTGTAAATATATTTCTTCTGTTATAAATGGCATAATTGGGTGTAATAATTTTAATGAATTCATTAATACTTCATTTAATGTTACTTGTGCCATTAATTTGCTTTCTTTATCATCACCATATAAACGTGTTTTTACAATTTCTATATACCAATCACAGAATTCATTCCATATAAAGTCATATATCTTTTGTGTTGCAACTCCTAAATCATAATTTGTAATGTTTTCATTTACTTCTTTTGATAATGTATTTAATTTTGATATTATCCATTTATCTTCTTTAGCCAATTTTGCTGTATCAATTTCATCTAATTTTGGTAATTTTTCAACACCATCTAAATTCATTAATACAAATTTTGCAGCATTCCATAATTTATTTGCAAAGTTTGAGGCTTGTTCTAGTTTTTCTGGCATATATCTTATGTCATTTCCTGCTGAAATTCCTAAAACCAATGAAAATCTTAATGCATCTGTACTATATTGATCAATAACTTCTAATGGGTCTATTCCATTTCCTAATGATTTTGACATTTTTCTACCTTGGCTATCTCTTACAATACCATGTATTAATATATCACTAAATGGTTTTTGTTTCATACATTCTAATCCAGAAAATATCATTCTTGCTACCCAGAAGAATATTATGTCATATCCTGTTACTAATACATTTGTTGGATAAAATGTTTTTAAATCTTCACTATCCATATTAGGCCAGCCAAGTGTTGAGAATGGCCATAATGCTGAACTAAACCATGTATCAAGAGAATCTTCATCTTGATGTAATTTTGTTGAACCACATTTTTCACATTTTTCTGGTGCTGTTTTGCTTACATTTATATGTCCACATTCATCACAATAATATGCTGGTATTCTATGTCCCCACCATAATTGACGTGATATACACCAATCTTGAATATTTTCCATCCAGTTAAAATATGTTTTTTCATATCTCTTTGGAATAAATTTTATATCATCTTCTTTAACTGCTTTTATTGCAGGTTCTGCTAATTCTTTCATTTTTACAAACCATTGATTTGATATTCTTGGTTCTACTGTATTATGACATCTATAACATTTTCCAACATTATGTGTATAATCTTCTGTTTTAACAAGTGCACCTAGTTCTTCTAGTTTTTTTACTATTAGTTTACGTGCTTCTAATGTTGTTAATCCTTTATATTCTGGTACTAAATCTCCCATTATTGATGAATCATCAAATACTTCTACTATTTCTAGATTATGTCTTAATCCTGCTTGATAATCATTCATATCATGTGCTGGTGTTATTTTTACACAACCTGTTCCAAAGTCTTTTTCTACAAAGTCATCTGCAATTATTGGAATTTCTTTATTCATAATTGGTAATATACATGTCTTTCCAATTATATCTTTATATCTTTCATCTTCTGGATGTACTGCAACGGCACTATCTCCTAGCATTGTTTCAGGTCTTGTTGTTGCAACTATTACATATCTGTCTGTTCCTTTTATTTGATATCTTATATGCCATAAATGTGATGGTTCTTCTTCAAATTCAACTTCTGCATCTGATAATGATGTATGACAAGATGGACACCAGTTTATCATTCTTGTTCCTTTATATATTAGTCCTTTTTTATATAAATTTACAAATTGTTCTAATACAGCTTGTGATAATCCTTCATCCATTGTAAATCTTGAACGTTCCCAATCACATGAACAACCTAATTTACGTTGTTGTTTTTGGATTGTTCCTCCATATTCTTTTGTCCAAGCCCATGCTCTTTCCAAAAATTGTTCTCTTGTTATATCAGCTTTTGTTAATCCTTCTTCTTTTTTCATTTTTTCTACAACTTTTACTTCTGTTGCAATTGCTGCATGGTCTGTTCCTGGTACCCATAATGTGTTATATCCACACATTCTTTTATATCTTATTAACATATCTTGCATTGTTCCATCTAATGCATGTCCCATATGTAATTTTCCTGTTACATTTGGTGGTGGCATTACTATACAAAAGCTTTCTTTTCTTTTATCCATTGATGGCTTGAAATAGCCTTTCTTTTCCCATTCATTATATAAATTTTCTTCAAATTCTTTTGGATTATATTTATCCATTAATTTATGATTACTCATATCTTTTCTCTCCTTTTTAATAAAATTTAACAATATATTTACAAGAATATATTTTATCTGGTTCTATTGATAAAATATTTTCTTTTTCTTTATAAATTTGATTACTATCAATCTTATCTGCTGTGTTTTGCCATGGTTCTATACAGACGAATGGTGCTCCTTTTTTTGACCATAATGCTAAATATGGAAAATCTGTAAAGTCAAATTCTAATATTGTTTTATTAGTATTTCTATTTTGCAATATTACTTTATTTGATTTTATATTTTTCATTATTATTGCATCATTATCAAATATATTTTCTGTTAGATGAATCTTATTTTCTTCTAAGATATTTGTGGCATTTTCCGTATCTATTAATCCATTTCTTAATTTCAAAAATTCTATATTTTCTTCATTTTGTTCAAATACTATCTCATAATCTCCTGTACTATAATCGCATTTAAATGCAGGATGTCCTCCTATACCAAAATAAATTTTTTTATTATCTATATTTTTTACTTCATAAGTTACTTGAAGTGCATCTTCTACAATCTTATATATAACATGTAATTCAAATTTATATGGATATTTTTTTAATGTTTGTTCATTATATTTTAATATATAATGATTTTCTTCTATTTCTTGAAATTCCATATCTCTTGCAAATCCATGTTGAGACATTTCATATATTTTTCCTTCTATTTGTGTTTTTCCATCTTTTATCTGTCCTACTATTGGAAATAATATTGGTGATTGTCTATTCCAAAATGTTTTTCCATCAAATAACATTTCGTTTCCATCTTTTAAGATACTTGTTAATTCTGCACCTTGTCTTTTTGATTTTATTTTTAACATTATAAAATTCCTCCTTTATAGAACAAAAAACTCACTCTTATGTTTTCACATAAGGGCGAGTTCTATATCTCACGGTACCACCTTAATTATTATCTTTTTGATAATTTCTCAATTTACTTTAACGCAGTATTACGAATAATCTTACTACTATTTCAGATTATCAACTCAAAAGCTACCTTCCATTTGCCTTTATTTAAGAAGCTTTCAGCCCACGACTTCTTTTCTCTACAAATAGTTCAAATGTACTCTTCTTTTTCTTCGTTTATATTATGTCATAATATTATCACTTTTTTATGTGAATTGCAATAGTTTGAAATATTTTTTTCTATGTTTGAGAATATTTTCTTGTTGGTCTATAAAAACAATGATTTCCATATCTTGTGTGAAATGTTCCAGAACCATTACTTGGAAAAGTTGATGAACATGTTGGTCTAAATGGATTCAAATACCATAAACAATCACCTATTTCATTAAGTTTATTACCAGACAATGCCCAATCAGCAATATAATAATGAATATCTGTTGGAGTCATGTTATATATATTTTGTGAATTATATTGATTTCTTATTGTTTCTCTTGCACAATCATATTGTCCTTTTTGAAATATTATATTTCTTAAATTACCACCTTGTGAAACTCTTGCATATTCTCCCTCTGTTGCATTTACTCTATTTAAAATAGATGTTGCAACTGCTTTCATTCCATTATCTCCTTCTCCACCAGCTTCACATTGTACAATTCTTGCTAATAATTCTCTATCTGAATATGCCATAAAAACACACCACCTCACATTTATTTTATGAAATGGTGTATTTTATGTTACTTTATTTTAGAATAGATTTATATATTTTCCAATCTCTCATTACTTTTCTAACATACATATTTGTTTCTTTAAATGGAATATTTTCAGCATCTGTTCCATCATCTTTTAATGTATCTTGACTGATCCATTTATCAACATTTCCATGTCCTGCATTATATGCTGCAATTGCTAATTCTACACTATTATATTTTTCTATTAGTTGAGAAAGATATATTGTTCCTATTTCTATATTAATTTCTGGATCTAATATATTTTCATCTGTTAATTCAATATTATTCTTTTTAGCAATTTCTTTTGCTGTTGAATCCATTATTTGCATTAATCCTTTTGCCTTACTTTTTGATATTGCATTTGGATTGAACTTACTTTCTACTTTTATAACAGCATATATTAATTCTTTTTCTACTCCATATTTTTCAGCATATTTTTCTACATATTGCCTATAATCTGTTTTATATAACATTCTTAATATAATTGTTTTTCCCCAGTATACTGCAAATATTAATATTGCAAGTATAGCTATTATTTTTATTACCTTGTTCATTCTATTTGCAGGTATTCCTCCTTTGTTGATTTTTTAATGTTATTTCTTTAGCCAGTTTTTACCATCTACAATTTTTGAAATCATCATTGATGATGCAGTATCTCCAACTACATTTAGCATTGTTGCTGGTGCATCTATTATCGTTGCAATTATTGTTAATATTGGTAATGCTACTGTTGGACATCCTAGCATTGTAATTATTAACATTTCTGAAATTGTTCCTCCACCAATTGGAACTGCTGTAACTAATAATGTTGATACTAAAGCTATTGCTAATATTCCTAATATGCCTGTTCCTGTTGATACATTCATTCCAAATAAACATACTAAAAACATTATTTTAAAAACTGAACCTATTATAGATCCATCTTTATGAAAACTTGTTCCTAATGGTATTGCTGTTTCTGCAACATCTTCTGGAACTCCAATCTTTTTACTACATTCTATATTTACTGGAATTGATGCTGCACTTGAACATGTTCCAAGTGCTGTTGCTGTAGCTGGCAATACATTTTTCCAATATAATCTTATTCCCTTTTTGCCTCCTGCAACAAATGCATATATAGAATATATTATTAAATAATATAAAATTGATACAATTGTATATATTACAAATGTTTTTAAATATCCTACAACTATCATTTCTCCAAAGCTTCCAACTAATGCCGCAAAATAACACCCTAAGCCTATTGGAGCATAATACATTATTAGTTTTACAACATTATTTATTATTTCATTTGCAGATTCTAAAAAATCTACAACAGGCTTTGCTTTTTCTCCTGTAATATTTATTGCTAATCCAAAAATAATTGAAAATACTAATAATGCTATTATATTATCTTTAGATAATAATTTTGTAAAATCATTTACAGTTAACAAACTTGCTGTTCTTTTTAATATTCCTATTTCTTCATTTTCTTGTGTTTCTTCATCTGTTGTTTCTTGTAATGATTGCTTTATTTTTTCACCATCTTCTGGCTTTACTAATTTTATAAAATATGTACTAGCAAATCCTATTAAAACTGCTATTATTGATGTTATTATAAATACTAAAAATGTTGCCCCTACTATTTTTCCAAGTCTTTTTGGTGATTTCATTTTTGATATTGATGTTGTAATTGTTAAAAATATTAATGGTGTTATAACTACTAGCAATAAATTCAAAAATATGTCTCCTAAAGGGCTTAAAACTGTTGCTTTTTCTTTAAATATAAATCCTACAATTGCTCCTATTATTATTGATACTAATAATATAATTGTTGATTTGTAGTTTGATAATAATTTTTTCATAATTATTTCATCATCTCCTTTTTAGTGTGTAGGAAAAATCGCCTAGTAGGTGATTTTTCTGTACAGAATAAATATGTGGATTATTAGAATTTCTAAGCAATTTCCATTGCATAGAAATTCTTAAATCTACTTTTTACAAATTTATCCTATCACAATTTTATGCTATTTTCAATAAAATATTTATTAATATTTTCTATTTCAAAAGCCAATTGGCTAAATCATATATTTGAATTCCTTCATATTGATAATCCTCATGTCTAGTCCTTGAAATTATCATTTTAGGATAAGCATCTTTTATTTTTAATAATGGTCTTACTTCTCTCTCAAAAGTCTTATCATCACTTATATTATCAGAAACTTGAATATATATTTTTTCATTCATCTTCATTGCAACAAAATCTATTTCAGCATTATAGAGTTCACCAACATAAACCTCATACCCTCTCCTTAGTAATTCAATTGCAACTATGTTTTCATATATTCTTCCATAATTCATATTTTTAGTTCCAAGCTTCGCATATTTGAAAGTCTGATCTACTAAGTAATATTTATCTACAGAGGACAAGTATCTTTTTCCTTGAATATCATATCTTCTTATTTTATAAAAAGCAAAAGTATCACATAAATAATTTATATAATTAGATATTGTTTTATCATTAGTATTTATATTATTTTCATTTAATTTATTTGCAACTTTCCTATATGATGTCAAATTCGAAACATTATCCATCAAAAATTCAGTTAAACTATCCATTAGTCCAATATTTTGAATATTATATTTTTGTTGTATATCCCTAACAATTAAGGCATTATACACTTCATTTATATAGTTATATTTTTGCTTTACATCATTATAAATATATGAGCCAGACATTCCTCCTTCAAGAACATATTTTTCAAAAGCATCTTGAATATTTTCATACTTAAAATATTCAATAAATTCTTTAAACGAAAATGGATATATTTGTATTTCATATGTTCTACCTGTAAATAATGTTGCTAAATCACTACTTAATAAAAAGGCATTTGAACCTGTTATATAAATATCAAATTTTTCTTCTGCATGTAAACTATTTATCGTTCGTTCAAATTCTTTACACATTTGAACTTCATCTATTAATACAAAATTATTTTTTCCTTCTATATATTGTTTTTCAATATAATTATTTAATGATATATAATCTCTTAAATTATCAAATTTTACTAAATTAAAATTAATACCAATTATATTATAATTTTTTATATTCTCTATAATGTAGTTTTTAAACATTTCTAATAATTTTGACTTTCCACTACGTCTAACCCCAGTTATAATCTTAATATCTGGTGTTCCTATAACATCTATTAAATCTTTTAAATATTCTCTTTTTATTAATTTCATAATAACTCACCTCAAATATAGTATATCATTTACTTCGCAAAAAGTAAATATTTTTATTTTTGCGAAGTATATATTATAATTATATACTATTATCATATTAATATTCAAGCTTTCCAACATATTTATATTATAAAAAATTTTTCTTTAATTTGTTTTCATTCAATTTGAGTTCTATTATTAAATAAAAGAGATAAGATTTTTAATCTTACCTCTTCAATTTATTTAGACATAACTTCACATATTAAATTACTTAATTCTGTTGGATTTTCAATATTTAAACCTTCAATTAATCTTGCTTGAGCATATAATATTTGAGTATATTTCTTTAATTCATCTTTATCATTTTTATACAAATCTTTTAATTTATTTGCAATTTCATGATTTGCATTAATTTCAAGTACTGTTTGTGCTTTAATATCTTGGTTATTATTTGGCATTGCATTTAATGTTTTTTGCATTTCTACAGATATTGCACCTTCACTTGTTAAACATACTGGATGATTTTTTAATCTATGTGTAAATCTAACTGCTTGTACCTCAGAATTTAAAGATTCTTTCATTGCAGTAAACATATCTTTATTTTCTTCATTTTCTTTTTTCAATTCTTCTTTTTCTTCATTTGAATCTAAATCTAAATTATCTGCACAAGCATTTTGGAATGTTTTTTCTTCATATTTATTTAAAACTTGGAATACAAATTCGTCAACATTATCTGTTAAATATAATATTTCATATCCTTTGTCTTTTAAGATTTCTACTTGTGGTAATAAATCTATTTTATCTATTGATTCACCAGATGCATAATAAATTGCTTTTTGGTCTTCTTTCATTCTCATTACATATTCTTTTAATGTTACTAATTTCTTTTCTGTTGAAGAATAGAATAATAATAAATCTTGAAGTTTGTCTTTGTTCATTCCATAATCACTATATGTTCCATATTTTAATTGAACTCCAAATACTTTGAAGAATTCTTCATATTTTGTTCTGTCTGATTTTAACATATTTTCTAATTCTGATTTTATTTTGTTTTCAATATTCTTTTCAATTACTCTTAATTGTCTATCATGTTGTAATACTTCTCTTGATATATTAAGTGATAAGTCATCACTATCTACTAATCCTTTTACAAATCCAAAATAATCTGGTAATAAATCTGAACATTTATCCATTATTAATACACCATTTGCATATAATTGAAGTCCTTTTTCATATTCTTTTGTGTAATAATCATATGGCAAATGTGATGGAATATATAATAATGCATCATATTTGTATTGTCCTTCTACTGAAGAATGTATTACTTTTAATGGTGCTTGGAAGTCATTGAATTTTTCTGTATAAAATTCATTATATTCTTCATCTTTGATTTCTTTTTTATCTTTCTTCCATAGTGGAATCATTGAATTTATTGTTTCTGTTTCAATAACTTTTTCTGTTTCTTTTGAGCCTTCTTTTGCTTTTTCATGTTCTACATCCATTTGGATTGGGTATGAAATATAGTCTGAATATCTTTTTATTATCCATTGTATTTTGTATTCTTCTAAGAATTCACTATATTTTTCTTCTTCACTATCTTCTTTTATATGTAATGTGATTTTTGTTCCTACATCTTTTTTATCACATGGTTCAATTGTGTATCCTTCTACACCTTTTGATGTCCAGCAATATGCTTGTTCACTGTCTATAGATTTACTTTCTACTTTTACTTCATCACTTACCATAAATGCTGAATAAAATCCTACACCAAATTGTCCTATTATATTAATGTCTTCTTTTTTATCGTTTTGTTCTTTGAATGCTAAAGATCCACTTTTTGCAATTGTTCCAAGGTTTTTATCAAGTTCATCTTCTGTCATTCCACAACCATTATCTGTTATTGTTAACGTTCTTTTTTCTTTGTCAATATCAATTTTTATTTTTAAATCTTCTTTATTTATTTTTAAGTTTTTATCTGTTAATGAACGATAATATAATTTGTCCATTGCATCACTTGCATTTGAAATTAATTCTCTTAAAAATATTTCTTTATTTGTATATATTGAATTTATCATTAAGTCTAATAGTCTTTTTGATTCTGCCTTAAATTGTTTATTACTCATTTTAAATTCCTTCTTTCTTTTTTATCTTTGGTTATTATATCACTTATTTTAGCAGTGTCAATAGTAAAGTGCTAATTTATTAAAATTATTTTTTATCAAAAGAGGAAGATACGAAATGTATCTTCCTCTTTGCAAATAAACAATTGCACTTGTTTACTCAAAAAAATTAATGTACTTTATATAATTCTCCATTAATATTTAAACTATAAAGATGCTCTACACCTTTAATGTCTTTGGTTTTGCACAAACCATAGCAATAATTTTCGATATAATCAGGTAATACTTGAGTAATAGTTTCAGCTTTAGGAATATCCCATTGGTCTAAACATTCAAAGTATTGCCAACAATAAATTTTATTATTTTTCTTGCTAATTGCTAATGTATGAGTAAGTCCAAAACTTTCTACTTCTAAATCTCCCATATAATCAAGATTACACTCATATTGGTATTTATTGGCATAGTCTGGTCGATCTCTATAAATAATATATTTTCTGCCAATAATAACTCGATCACCATAAGTAGGGTCTGATTTGCGATCTCCATCCCATTCTCCGCTTATAAATTTATTCAAGTCATTTTCAATATACCAATCATATCCAAATTGAACACCAGCATTTTTAAGCATCTTTTTAAAATTTTCATTTCGTTTTTCTACTGTTTCTCTTTCACTTTCAGCCTTTTTTTCCTGTTCATGTTGCTCTAGCGATTGAATATTCACTTTAGCATACCCATGGACTTCTCCAGCATACTTCATAGATGCCAGAATTCCTTCTTTCTGATAATCTAATGTTTTTTTGCCAAATGAATAAATTGTATATTTTTTGCTCCAATGTCCTTTTCTATATAACTCAAGTGTTATAGGAAAATTATCTGTGTAAATATTAATAATTTCGCCATTTGCTTCCCTCCAGTTCCGAGCTGCATCATATGTTGAAATAGTACCATCTGCATAAGTAACTTTCAAGTATACATCATAATCGTTTTCACTTGCATATACAACAAACGGCATAGTTACCAACATAAGTAATACAACAAGAGCTGAAACAATATTTTTTTGAAACTTTTTCATTTGAATGATTTTCCTCCCTGAAAATTTTTTCTTTTTATATTAAAAATACTAAATGTGCAACTTTAGTATTCTTAAAACAATAAAAACATGGGATATTTTACGATTTTTCCTTTTAAATTATACCATTTTTATGTTAATCAGTCAATATGTTTTAAAAACTATTTTCCATCATTTTATTATATACGCAAAAAGAACTCCTATTATTGGAGTTCCTTTTGCTTTTAACAAACTATTTTACTATCTTTGGCAAATTTTACAACCTCTCGCCAAATGTTTTCACACTCAATTTCGACAGACCATGCTTTACAATACATTTTTAAAGGATTTTCATATTTTCCATTTATATTGTACAAGCCTTTTCCTCTTGGTATAATTTCAATTTTTTCTTTTGAATCATAATACTGCCAATTTCCACTATCGAAAACTAAATAAATTTTTCCACTTTTGGCTACCAATACTTTAGTAACTTTATTGTTCTTAACCGTGATTTTTGTATACTGATTGTCTTTGGTAATTTCAAAAATCCGTTCTACATCTTTCAGCATCATATTGCCACATTCCTTTCTTTTCATTTGTTAAAAGTTTAATACAAATTTGATATTATATTATATTCAAACTTGTCTTGAAATATGACAAAAATTATTTATTTCCTTTTTGTAAATATTCTACATATTCTTCTAAACACATATTAAGTTCATTCATTCTTTTTGCATTTTCTTCTCCAACATATCTCCAATGCCAAGATTCATATGCTATTTTGGTTTTATCTTCTTTGTCTTCTGGATATCTTAAAATAAATCCATAGTTTTCAGCATTTTTCAATAGCCACTTATATTCTGAAGTTTTTGCAAAAGAATTATCAACATAATTAAAATCTACTGCTAGTCCTAAATTATGATCACTTCCACCTGGTTTATTAATATATTCTAATGTAAGCTTGTCCGCTTCTTCTTGTGTTTTTCCTTGTTTTAAGTATTTTTGAACACTGGCATCATATAATTCTTTTTGCCTTTTTACACTCCTAAATGTTGATTGACACCATATCTTAGTATTTCCATCTTTTTTCATAGCATTTATCATATCTTTTAAATATTTCACAGCTCTTGCATCAAATTGCTTTGGGTCTTTTGAATTATCTATATTTGCCAATTCAACTTCAAAGTCTTCAGGTAATAAATTATCATAATTTGCTAATCTCAATTTCCAATCTGTTATTTCTACTTTATTTGTTGTTTGTGTTGAATTTGTACTTGTATTAGTAGTTTGCGTTGGCATATTAATATTATTTGTTTCAGTTGTTGACTGTGATTCTTTTATATCTGTTCCTTTTCCAGATACTTCTATGTTTTTACCTTTTTTATTATTAATAAACATGATTATTAATATTGGAATGGCTATTACCATAAATACCTTTTTCTTATTTAATTTTGGTTCTTCCATTCTCTTTGCTTTTTTTCGGCGTTTTCTATTTTTGTTATTTCTATTATTGCTATTATATTGTGGTCTATAACTTACAGTTTTTGCACTATGTTTTGAACGATGACTACTTTTTCGCCTATAATTTCCATTTCTATATATATCTTCCATTATAGCTCCTATAAATATATTTTCTTGCCATCATTATAACACTTATTTTCTTATTAATCAAATAAATAAACAGATATAAAAAAATCAATTGTTATACATATTAAAATTGTTAATATGACTATTATTGCTATTTTTATTATTTTTCTTTTAAGACTTAATATAAATGAATACAATTATTATTTTGAATTTTCTATTTTATGATATGCTACTGTTTTTTCATAGTTTTCTAATACTTCACTATCTGTTAACGTTCTATTATATATTCTAGCAGAGTACATTTTTCCTGTAAAGTATTCTGTAATAGCATTCCACATTGATTTTCCTATTTGAAAATATTTTATAGATGGAATATCATTAGTTCTAAAATTTTCCCAATAACTTTGGCTTATTTTTGCTTCTTTTATAATTTGACCATCAGAATATATTTTATATATTGAATTTTCATAATTATATGTAGCTGTAAACATTACATCTTGGTTTAGCTTAATATTATATCTAATTGCTAGATTATGTTGAGCATTATTACCCTCCCATACATCTTTATTTCCACAACTATTATATCCAAAATTCGTAACAATAGTATTTTGATGATAGCTAAACATTCTCATACATAGTCCTGCAGTACCACTATTTTTTCCATTATATGCTGAAAATAACGGTACAAATGAAAATCTGTTGTTACCACATTTCTCTATATTTCCATAAAATTCTAATGTTATTTCTTTATCTACATTCAAATTTCCATCAATTGTTATGTAATCATTTATGCCGTCAAAATAAAGTGCATTATCCCTATATCCTCCACTTTCATTTTCATCATCAAATCCGTATACTTTTACTCCTTCTCCCCATGAACTAGAGTCTTCCATGTTTATTGCATCTGCATTAAATATTAATCCATCTGTTACAGCTAAACCATTTGCATAAGATATTTGCATATATTTATCTTCTTCTAATTGATTAATTTGGCCTTCTTCATAATTTACTACCCATTCGTTTTTGGTTTTTCCATACTTTTCGATTTCAGTATCTTTTTCTATAAAATACCACCCTGTTCCGTATTTTTCTTGTTTATCTGTATCTAATATGACTTTCCATTGGTTACCACTTACTAAATCCTTATCATGAAGTGGCTCTCCTAAATATATTATATTTTCTTCTCCTATATTTTTTTGCATATTTGTATATGTTACTACTAGTCTTATTGCCTCTTCTTCTGTTTTGGCTTCTGATAACATTTTGGCTTGTTTGGCTTTTGTTGTTATCCCACTATTTCCTGTTAATGCTGATATTGTTACTCCTGCTAGTATTAACATTACTATTATTGTTACTGCTAATGCTATTAACGTTACTCCTTTGTTTTCTTTTGTTTCCATTTTTATTCCTCTTTCTTTATAACGCTAAGTTCAATCCTTAACGATATAAAGAAATTTCTTGAAAGTCTTGATTTCCAAGATTATATAGCAATACTTATTTCTATAATATTTCATGTATTATATTTATAAATATTTATTCTTTTAATTGACATTAGTGATTTTTATTGATAAAATTTGTTTATATTAATACGTTAAGGATTGAACTTAACGAAAAATTTTTTTATATGATATTTCGATATTTTTAGTTCTATAATTTTTTTCTTACTAATTTCATCTATTTTAAAACTAACTTTTTACACAAAATGGATATACTGCGCAATGTTCAGTAGGAGTTTCAACTTATATAATCAGCTTGTCTGTAGGCCCAACGAGTAAAACACTGAATATTGGCGAGACGGTACAACTAACTGGAACAAAAAATCCTTCTACAACATCTGAGGGAACTCAATGGACAAGTAGTAATACAAGTGTTGCTACTGTAAGTAATTCAGGACTTGTAACTGCTAAATCTGCAGGAACAGCAACAATTACTTTTAAGAATTCAAGTAGTACGAAGTCTGCTAGTTGTACGATAACAGTATATAGTGCAGATTTGCTAGTAAGTACATCAGAGAGTTATTTAATAAAATATAATACTAATGGAAATTTAGTATGGGATATTCAAACTCCAACTCGTAACGCAAATTATAGTTGCGCTTCTAAAAAAAGTACAATTAGCATTTCAGCAAGAAAATAATACTAAAAACCGATTTATTTGTCAAAATATACTACTAAATCAATTATATGTATACAGAAAATAAAATTATCTGTCAATAATAGATATATTAAACAATATTTAATTGTTATAAATATATATTAGATTTTATAAGAGATGATAGCATAAAAACTTTATTTATAATTAAATAAAATAATTAATAAGTACGACAAAATTTATAATACTACTAAATGAAAAATAGAGTATAACATAAAAATCCATTAAATTTATGTTATACTCTTACATTTTTGATTTTTTTTATTATTATGGGTATATTATTGTGTTTACAGCACCATTATTCATATTAATACTCCATATTTTTTGGCCATTTCCATCATATTTTTCTAAATATCCATATGAAGACGCACCTCCTCTTCCTATAAGATAATTTCCATCTGATGTTGGCTGAATTGCATTTACAGCACCATTATTCATATTGATACTCCATATTTTTTTGCCGTTTCCATCATATTTTTCTAAGTATCCATATGAAGACGCACCTCCTCTTCCTATAAGATAATTTCCATCTGATGTTG